>VOFK01002367.1_pt1 | contig 36368 bp, 64 predicted proteins | sample 5384121 | NCBI WGS metagenome assembly VOFK01 (sample SAMN12384730, study PRJNA508395) | human gut metagenome | isolation source: healthy gut J | host: Homo sapiens | reverse complement strand
GGATGCCCAATATAGCTACACAGATTGGCAGGGAAAACGCAAAAAGACAACGAAGCGGGGATTCCGTACCAAGCGTGAAGCAGTGGAATGGTACGACCACTTTAGGGCAACGCAAGATGCCGACTTCAATATGGTCTTTAAGGACTTTATCGAAATCTATATGGAAGATCAAAGCCACCGCCTACGGCAGCATACAATGATGAACAAACGTTTCCTCTTTGATAAGCATATCATACCGTACTTTGGAAACAAAAAGGTCAATGCCATCAAAGCACCGGATATAAGGGCTTGGCAAAATAAGCTGATGGCAACAGGCTTGAAGCCAACCTACTTAAAAACCATCAATAACCAGCTAAACGCCGTCTTCAATTATGCAATGAAATATTATGACCTAAAAGAAAATCCCTGCCGAAAAGCAGGGAGCATGGGCAAGAGTAAGGCTGAGGAGATGCACATCTGGACGCGGGAAGAGTTCACGCAGTTTCTGAATGCCATCATCGACAAAAAGCCCTCTTACATTGCATTTGAAGTACTGTTCTGGACCGGGCTGCGGCTTGGTGAACTGCTGGCCATGACACCTGCTGATATTGATTTTGATAAGCGTACACTTCGCGTCAATAAATCGTATCAGCGGCTGAAAGGCGAAGATGTTGTAACGCCGCCTAAAACGCCGAAAAGTATTCGAACAATTTCGATTCCGAAATTTCTTGCAGCGGAATTGATGGACTACATCAACAGCAACTATGGCATGGAAGATTCGGACAGGCTTTTCCCTTATACGAAATACTTTTTTGAACATGAACTGAAGCGCGGCATCAAGCTGACCGGGCTGCACAAAATCCGCGTACATGATACCCGGCACAGCCACGCCGCCCATCTGATTCACATGGGTGCAAGCCCCTTGCAGATTCGCGATAGGCTCGGTCACGAGGACATTAAGACAACGCTGAACACCTACGGGCATCTTTATCCCAACACAGACCAGAAGATGGCTGAACAGCTTGAAAGCGAATACAGGGAGGAAATGCGGTGAGTGGATTAGACAAGAATCGTCAGCGCAACTGCACAGTTTGCTTCCGGGCAACGCCACAAGAAGTACAAATGCTGGAAGCGCGGGTCAAAGTAAGTGGAATGCCAAAAGGCAAATATATTCTTGAATCGGTGCTGCATCAAAAATCAGCATTGCCGTGGGAAAATACCAGAGCGACCGCATGAGCCTTGAATTACAAAAACTGCGCATGGCGCTGGAAAGCACAGATGGCGCGGAACAGCAAGAAGTGCTGACGGAATGTAAGAGTTTGTTGGAGCAGCTGATTGAAATCAGCAGGAAACCTGCCGACACAGAATTGGAAATGGAACGATAATGGCTATAAGAAGAAAAAGAGCCCCTGCATCGGCAAATGCAAGGACTCTAAGCTGTGGTAAAAGGGCGAACCCTAACCAACGCTATTTTACCACAGCCCACTTCTTCTTACAATAGAAAGATTGGTGAAATGAGTAAGAATACCGATGTAAAGCTGATTTCAATGGATACAATTCCTATTGAAGAAGTGACATGGCTGCTAAAGCCGTTCATACCTTATGGAAAAATCACAATTATCCAAGGCGACCCCGGCGAGGGTAAACCACGCTGGTACTGCAAATCATCGCAGCACTGACTACCGCAGACCGATTTGGGATGGCTTGCCGGAGACGGAACGGATCCATGTGATTTACCAGACTGCAGAGGACGGCTTGTCCGATACGATCAAACCGCGTCTTGTAGCTGCCGGGGCAGATTGTGCAAGGGTGCTTGTGATTGACGACTCCGAAAAAGGCACTGACGCTGGACGATGACCGGTTGGAACAGGCGTTAGAGCAAACCGGCGCACGGCTTGTGGTGCTTGACCCGATTCAAGGTTATATAGGTTCCGGTGTAGATATGCATCGAGCTAACGAAATCAGACCGCTGATGCACCGACTCGCAAAGCTGGCCGAAAAGTATAGCTGCGCTGTCATCTTGATTGGACACATGAATAAGAACAGCGGCGACAAGTCCAGCTATCGGGGACTTGGCTCTATTGATTTTCAGGCGGCGGCAAGAAGCGTACTGGTAGTTGGGCGTATCAAAGATGATCCTACGCTACGAGTCGTATGCCCAACGAAAAGTTCTTTGGCACCGGAGGGGAAGGCAGTTGCCTTTCGCCTTGATCCTGAACAGGGCTTTCAGTGGGTGGGGCAGTATGATATCAGCGCCGACGAACTTCTCTCCGGCAGCAGCCGGGGACATAAGATGCGGGCGGCGCAGGATTTTCTAAAAGAAATCTTGGCAAATGGTGTAGTACCGCAAACCGAGATAGAAACTGCTGCCGAGCACGCGGGGATAAAGCCGAAAACATTGCGCAATGCGCGCTATGAGCTAGGTGTTGTTTCCAGCAAGGTCGGCAGACAATGGGTGTGGGCGCTGCCCGAAGAATAATTCAAGAAGGCAAGATGCCCTATTCCTTAGAAATGGTCATCTTGCCTTCTTGAAAATGAAAGTTGTTTTTCCAACAGGTAGCCCGCAGGGCGCAAAGGCGCTTTTGATATGAAGTGTCAAAAGTGCTTTTTGCGTTACTCTTGGCAAGAGTAACAGAACCGGGCCGGCTTGCGCCGGAGATAAGGAGTGGATTTGAAAAGGACAATCAGTGCAATGGTGGGAAAAGGCTCCCTCAATCATAACAGCCGTGAATTTTACGCATCCAACGTAGACCCCAACCGCAGCCATCTGAATATAGAGTTTTGCCGCGAGGATATACGAAACGTCTACCATGAACTGTTCGACGAAGCACAAGAAAGATTCAATGCTAAACAGACCCGAAATGACCGTAGGATTGAGGATTACTACGAGAAAATCTGTTCCTCAAAACAGGAAAAAAGCCTTTCCATGAAATTGTCTTACAGATCGGAAATAAGGACGATACAGGCATCCATACGGAACTGGCAGAAACTGCAAAGCAGTGTTTGACTGAATACGCAAAAGGATTTCAAGCGCGTAACCCAACGCTCCGTGTGTTTTGGAGCCATCTGCACATGGACGAGGCAACACCCCATGTACATATAGATTTTGTGCCTTATATCACAGGCAGCAAACGCAGCATGGATACGCGCGTGTCACTCAAGCAGGCGCTTGCACAGCTTGGTTTCAAGGGCGGTACACGCAGCGCTACCGAGTGGAATCAGTGGGCGCAGAGCGAAAAACAAGTGTTGGCCGAAATTATGCTAGAACACGGCATTGAGTGGGAGCAGCTTGGAACGCACGAGGAACACCTATCTGTTTTGGACTACAAAAAGCAGGAACGAGCGAAAAGAAGTTCGCGCGCTTGATAGCACCATTGCGGAAAAGCAAACGCAGGTGAGTGAAATCGAGCAGACGCTGCAATCGGTGCAGAAGCAGGTCATTGACCTTGACAAAATCGAGAATGTCAGCGTGAAAAAAGCGCTGCTAAGCGACAAGGTGACACTCCCGCGCAGTGATTTTGAAAATCTGTTGAGCGCTGCCAAGCAGTATGTTGTCTACCGCCGCCAAGATGACCGTCTACAAGGGCTTCTGGACGCCGCAAATGCGAAAATCAAGCAGTTGGAGGGTGTTATTAGCGAATTGAAACAAAGAGCTTCCAAATTAGTAACCGAACTTGGAAATATTGAATTTTGGCATAAGCAAGAATTGGACGATGTGAAATCCGAGAGTAGGGAAGTGCGCCGCGAAAATCTTATGCTGAAACGTGAGCAAAAAGGCTTGATGAACCTTTACGGCGGCACGGTATTGACCCTGCAAAAGAAAGAATCCACGAACAGGAACATGGCGAGAGATAAGGAGCACAATATGACTTACAACGATTTAGGCCGCTGGGCAAATATGCGCTTTGAATTTATCAAGCAGCACCGCCCGCACAACTGTACCAAAAAGCCTACTGAAAGAAAATAAGCTGCACAGCTACTTGGTAGAATTTGACCGCCAAGTGCAAGATACGCTGATTTTAACTGAGGAACAGATGCGTCAGGCAGAGGGCATCACTGATGAACTGAAACGGCAGGATCAGCTTGAATGGGTATGCCGTATGAACAACATACGCAGCCGCGCTGAAGAAATCGTAACGAATGAATTAGTCTACGAATAATTCTGTTGCAGTTTGGATTTGAATAAGGTATTATAAAATCAGACATTCTTATGTGGAGGATGCTATGAAACAAGAGCTGAATTTACTGGACGGATACACCCCTACAAACGATTTGCTCAATGATGCAAAGCAGATTATTGAGGTGTCCCAAAAGGCTGCATACAGAGCCGTAAATCTGGCGCTGGTGCAGCGCAACTGGCTGTTGGGGTATCGTATCGCACAGGAAGAATTAAAGGGAGAAGACCGTTCTGAGTACGGCAAAGGTATTATTAAGAATCTGGCAGACGAATTGACGGCTGTCTACGGTAAGGGCTTTGATTTCGGCAGCCTTTATAAATATTGCCGCTTTTACAAATTGTACCCTGAGATTTTGGACTCAGTGAGTCCAAAATCTAGTATGCTACTATCTTGGACGCACTATCGTGTATTATTACAGGTCGAGGATAAAACTGCCCGCGACTGGTACACGAAAGAAGCGGCAGAGCAAACGTGGAGTGTCCGCACGTTGCAGCGCAACATTTCCTCGCAGTATTATTACCGGCTACTGAAGTCCCAGAACCCTGAGCCGGTCAAGCAGGAAATGGAAAAGCTGACCGCCAGTTATCAAGCGGACAAGCTGGAGTTCATCAAGAACCCGATGATTACCGAGTTCTTGGGGCTTTCCGGCAGCACGGATTTTACCGAGAGTAAACTGGAAAGTTGCATCATCACGAACATTCAGAAATTCCTCATGGAATTGGGCAAGGGCTATGCCTTTGTAGCCCGCCAGCAGCATATCCACACAGAAAAAGAGGACTACTATATCGACCTTGTGTTCTACAACTATATCCTTAAGTGCTTTGTGCTGGTGGATCTGAAAACCAGCAAAATCACCCATCAGGACGTAGGTCAGATGGATATGTATATTCGTATGTATGACGAACTGAAGCGCGGCGAGGGTGATAACCCGACCATCGGCATCGTCCTTTGCTCCGATACGGACGAGGATATTGCTAAATACTCCGTCCTGCATGGCAATGAGCAGCTTTTTGCCAGTAAATATAAGCTGTATCTGCCCACAGAGGAAGAACTGCGCGCAGAGATTGAAACGCAGAAAGAAATGTTCTATTTGCAGGAAAAATCTGAGACCGATATGTAAGTTCTACTATTTATAGAGCTATATGTAAGCCTTTACGTTACACAAAAAGTGCGGTGAAGGCTTTTTTATTTGTCAAAAAGTCAAAATAAGAATACAAGCTTTTCACCACAAACATAAACTTTACAGAGGCTTTACGGCGCTTATGTTGTTTTTGCGCAGGTAAGAGAGTATTTTAATAAAAGTGATTACAACACAGGAGCAAGAAATGAAAATTGTTTTAAAAAACATAACAAAAAGCATTCGGCGTAAAGACTGTGATACAGCCAACGGACCTGACTATCCATAGCGGCAGCCTTACCACGCTGCTGGGACCCTCCGGCTGCGGAAAGACTACACTGCTGCGCATGATTGCAGGACTGGAAACACCCGACAGCGGCGAAATATTGTTTGGGGAACGCTGCGTGTTCTCTGCACAGAAGAAGCTCAACATTCCCCCGAACAGCGTGGTTTGGGTTTTGTCTTTCAGGACTTTGCGCTTTGGCCACACATGAATGTATACGAAAATGTTGCGTTTGGTCTGCGCGCGGCCAATCGTACCGACGGCTTGGATAAAAAGGTTCGTGATGCCCTGCACGCGGTTCGTCTGGATGACTTCGCCGACAGGTTCCCGCACCAGCTTTCCGGCGGACAGCAGCAACGCGTGGCCTTTGCACGCCATTGTCATTCAGCCATCCTGCATCCTGTTCGATGAACCGCTTTCTGCGCTGGATGCACTGCTTCGGGAAGAAATGCGCATAGAGTTGCGAAATCTGATTACCAATCTCGGAATCACAGGCATTTTCGTCACGCATGACCAGATCTAGGCTATGGTATGAGTGATGCAATCGCTGTCTGCCATGCTGGAAAAAGTAGAACAGTATGGCGCGCCGGAGGATGTCTATGCCGCACCGACTACCGAGTTTGTGGCAAAATTCATCGGTTCTTCCAACTGAATCGATGAGCATCATATTTCCGCCCGGAACAGGCAGATACCTTTGCCGCAGAATGATACGGTTCGATTTGATACGACTGTTAAATCAGTGCAGTTTTTGGGCAGCAGTTATCAGCAACAGCTGGAATATAAGGGCAAAGAATGGTCGTACATCAGCCACCAAAAAAATGCTATAGGCTCGGTCCTTTCGCTGTAATCTGCCCAAAGCGGCGATTGTTACCGTATGAATTTGCTTTCCGCCGCAGGTGCGGCATTATATAGATGATTTGTGAGAAAGAAACGAGGAAAAGTTATGAATTGTAAGAAAAATGATGACATCCCTTACCGCCGCAGCACTTTTGTGTCAGTCTTGCCGCTTGCGGTAGCACCGGCGCAGCGTCCGGTGCCGCTGCTTCTTCTGAAAGCACCGCAGCAGAGTTCTGCGGCTACCTCTGAGGCTGCACCGGCAGAATCTGCTGCTGAAACTACCGGCAGCGGAAAAGTGACTGTCTATATGCCTTCCCCGCAGGACTGGCGGATAAACTGGCAGAAGGCTTTTTACCGCTAAGACCGGAATTGAGGTCGAACAGTTCCAGGGAACAACGGGTGAGATTCTTGCCCGTCTGGAAGCAGAGCAGGCAAACCCGGTAGCCGATGTCGTCATTCTGGCAAGCTGGTCGGACGGTCTCTCTATGAAGGCTGACGGGCAGCTGGAAAGCTATACGCCTACCAATGCAGACAAAATCGTGGATGGCTGGATCGATGCAGACAATGAGCTCTTCGGTTATAGCGCATCGGCTGTCGGTGTCATCTACAACACGACGGTTTTCCCCACGATGGACGCCGACTGGAGCGAGCTGGGCAATGCCGAATACAAGGATCAGCTTGCCATTCCCGACCCGGAAAAAGTCCGGCGCCTGCAAGGACTTTGTGGCCGGTTATGTTACGAATAACGGCTGGACAGATTTTGAAGCAATGGCTGCCAACGGCATGAAAGTCCCCGGCGCCAACAAAGCGGCTCTGGAGGCTGTCACTACCGGTGAGGTCGGCGCACTGGTTGCCGGTGTAGACTACAATGCCTATTCTTCCAAGGCGAAGGGCGAGCCCATCGACATCTACTATCCGGCAGGCGGTACGGTTGTCAACCCTCGTCCAGCTATGATCCTCAAGACTGCCCCGAATATGGACAACGCCAAGGCGTTCGTGGATTACCTGTTCAGCGCGATGAGGCACAGGAGCTTGTTGCCATAGGCTTTATCTGCTGCCGGGCCGCAGTGATGTGAAGTGCGACAGCCGCAGCAATCTGGAGGACATTCCCCAGATTAAGCCGGATTGGGAAAAGATGATGGCCGAAGCCAGCGAGGATTCGGCAAAGGTCAATGAACTGTGCAGCGCCAATAACGGGTAAAAAGTATATGAAAAAGACGATCCGCCCCCGCAGGGAACTCCTGCTGGCTGTACTGGCTCTGTTGCTGGTATTCTTGATCGTCTGCCCGGTGGTTTCGATTTTGCCAAGGCGGTCATCTATGATGGCCGCCTTTGACCTTTATCGTACATGGCAGACGCTTTCCCAAAGTGAAAATGCACAGATGATTGCCAACTCTTTATTGCTGGGCGTGTTGGTTGTGCTGCTGTCCACGGTTATTGCAGCACCGCTGGCGTATTTGTTCTCGCGCACGAAGTTTGCAAAGTACCGTGTCTTTTGACATTATCTTTTTTATGATTCCTTTTATGACGCCGCCCTATATTGCCTCTATGGGCTGGATCTTGTTCATGCAGAAAAAGGGACTTTTTGCAGCAGCTGATTCCCGCCGCAGCGGGTTCGGAGAACGTGTTCTTCACGCTGGCCGGGCTGGTGATGGTTATGAGCCTGCACGTTTTCCCGTTTATGCTGACGATCCTTAAAAAATGCTATGCTCAACATTCCGTCCAGTCTGGAAGAAGCCGGGGCGGTATTTGGCGCAGGCTTTGGTGCGCGGCTTCGCAAAGGTGTTTCTGCCGCTGCTCAGCGGCAACTATGCCATCGGCGCGTTGCTGGTATTTGTCAAAACGCTTTCTGAATACGGCACACCGGCGACACTGGGGAAACGTATCGGTTTTGAAGTGTTTACTACGGAAATCCATCGCCATGCCACCGTTGCGCCCATCGACTTCGGTGGTTCTGCAGCGTTGTCCAGCGTACTGGTGGGCATCTGTCTGTGTATGTGGTTCTTGCAGAACTACATCACTACGCGTAAAAGCTACAATCTTGTCAGCGGCAAGGGCAGCCGCCGCGTGGAACAGAAGCTGAGCCATTCTGCGACAGCCGCCGCGTGGGATACATTGTGCTGGTGCTGGCTGTGGCCGTGGGCATCCCATACTTTTCGGTCATTTCGACATCGCTGATCAACCTGCGCGGGTACGGCCTGACACCGGGCAACTTTACGCTGGCGCACTATGCTGAACTGTTTACCGAGAACACAAAAGGCATCAGCGCACTGAAAAAACAGCATCTTCTTGGCAGTTACGTCTGCAACAATATGCGCGGTATTGGGTACGCTGCTGGTGCTAGCCGTGCGCGGTTCACGTTCGCGCCTGCGCAAAGTCGTGGAGGCTATCGGCCTTTTGCCGGAAATGCTGCCGGGTATCGTGCTGGTTATCGGCATCATGCTGTTCTGGAATCAAATTTATCATGTCCTGCCGCTGTATAATACGATGGGCATTATGGTGCTGGCCTATGTTGTTGTGCTTTTTCTTGCCGTACACCGTGCAATATGTCACATCCTCGTTTACACAGATAAGCGACAGCCTGATTGCTGCGGGGCGTGTATTTGGCGGCAAACCACTGTATATCTTACGGCATATCACACTGCCACTTATCAGCCCCGGTATTGCAACCGGCTGGATGATGACTTTTATAATTGCTTTCCGTGAACTAGTCACGGCCAGCCTGATCGCGCCGCCCAACACGCTGGTGGTGTCTACATATATCATGCGCGAGTTTGAGCAGGGCAGTGTTTCGGTAGGGATGGCTATGGCGGTGCTGTGTGTGCTGTTTACTACAACGGCACTGCTGGCACTGAACGCAGCCATAGACCGCAGCAGCAAAAGGGGATAAGCCATGGAACTGTATATTGCCGGAGGCGTTGGAGAACACGGTCGCAACTGCTTTTTCCTGCAAAATGGGGAGACGCGATTCTTGTGGACTGTGGTCTGATGGCGGGTAGTGATGACCCGCTGCCGCGCTTGACAGAAAGTCAAATTCGTAAACTAAAAGCGGTATTTCTGACGCATAGTCATGCCGACCATACAGGAGCATTGCCGTGGCTGCTTCGGCAGGGGTATACAGGACCAATCATTTCCACAACACCCAACATTGCAGCAGCTACCGTTTATTGTACAAAAATGCAGTGGCGTTGGAGCAGGTAGCCCCTCGCAATGAAAAATGTAATGGCATAACGTGGGGACTTTCCGGGCACTGCGAGGGCAGTGTGTGGCTGAAATTGGATTGGGATGATAAGGCGATTCTTTTCTCTGGCGATTATACTGAGCAAAGTGCGGTTTATCCCTGTGACGTTCTGCGCAATCAAGTGGCGGACCTTGCCGTACTGGACTGCGCGTATGGGCATGACTCTACCCTGTGGAATGACAGCGTGACCGCAGCAGCTGCGGCAGTAGAAAATCTGCTGGAAAAAACTCCAATCGTCTTTTTGCCTGTGCCGAAATATGGACGTGGTCTTGATCTTCTTTTGCAGATACGGCGCAGACTACCCTATGTTCCGTTGTATGGAGACGCTCATTTTTGCAAGCAGACAGAGATAGCGCTTGTTGACGGAAAGTGGTATAAACCGTTGCCGCAGCGAATACTCCGCAGTGTGCGGCCGGACGCAGCGGAAAACGAAGGCGTGGTGTTTTTTTGAGCGACCCACAGCTACGCGGCGCAGTGGGGGAGCGTGCCAAAGAACTGTTAGAACAAGGCGCAATGGGCATAATGACCGGCACGCCGGATGCAGGAAGGTTTTCAGCTCTGCACTGCTGGCCGAAAAGAAAATGGAATTTTGGCGCTATCCGGTGCATCTGAATGAAACGCAATGCAGGGTATTGGCAGAAAAAAACAATTTTTCGCAGGTGCTGCGCTATCACAGTCCGAATTTTGCATCCCCCCACAGAATCACCATGAAATGATTGGAATGGAAGTGCTATGACATACAAAGAAATACGTGCAAACGAAGAAGTCAACGCCTTATTGGATAAGGGCAACAAGAATCTGGGATTGCTTGGATTCACGGACCACTCAAAGGCGCATTGTACCATGTTGCGGAAACGGCGGGGCATATTTTGAAAAAAAATTCAATTATGATGCTCACGACATTGAATTGGCAAAAATTGCAGGGTATATGCGACATCGGCAATGCCATTAACCGTACCCATCATGCCGAGTATGGCAGCCTGCTTGCCAATGAGATTTTACGCAGCAGTGACCTTTCTACGCAGGATCGCATTACGGTTGTTTCAGCGATAGCGAACCACGATGAATCTACCGGCGGTGCCGTAGATGCCATATCCGCTGCACTTATCATTGCGGACAAAACCGATGTGCGCCGCAGCCGTGTGCGTCAAAAACCGAAAGCAGCCTTTGACATTCATGATCGGTGAACTACGCGGTCACGGATCAGACTTTGAAAATCAACGCCGAAAAAGCGCGTGATTTCTTTGAATCTTCAACTGGACACGGGAATCTGTTCCATGTATGAATACTTTGAGATATTTTTGGGGCGCATGCTGATGTGCCGTGGTGCAGCTGAACTGTTGGATGCGACTTTCAAATTGACTGCCAATGGCGCTAAGGTGTTATGAAATCGAAAAGCCTCTGCCGACACCCAAACCGGGTCATTCATTGTGGGAAGTGTCTGAGGACCTGTCCCATGAACGGGAGGTCAACAAAAAGAAATCGTTGGCGGAAGTTCTATGAGCCTAAATTTTTTATATTACTACTGCTATAAGCTTGATGAGTATTGTAAAGAATGTTTGCGGCAGGGAAACTTTTGCATCCGTAGATATGAAAAAATTCTCGAAGTTTCAGTTTCCGATACTTCCCCGTGAAATTCAACGTGAAATTGTCCGAATTTTGGACAATTTCACGGGAGCTTTACAGCAAGAAAAAAAGTACAGTATAAGGAAGTGCTTATCACAATCCGAAAAGCAATAGACGCCAGTCCTGAACTGCGCAGCAAAAGCAACTGATAGAGACGTTCATTGCAGACGTCAATGATGTGAACGATGTTGTGACGGAATGGAATGCTTATGTATCAGAACAACGTGAAAAAGAATTGACTCAAATCATTCAAGATGAAAAGCTGAAAGAACCCGAAACGCGTAAGTACTTGGCAAATGCTTTCCGTGACGGAGAAATCAAGACAGTTGGTACAGACATAGATAAGCTAATGCCGCCGGTTTCGCGCTTTGGCGGCGGTGGCCGTACACAGAAAAAGCAAACTGTTATTGACAAGCTGAAAGAATTTTTTGATAAGTATTTCGGGGTTGGCGGCAGCTCCATGTCAGAAGAAAATTCGTGATACTATTTTGATACTAAAAAATCTGGAATGTCATATGCACCATAAATCTAATAGAAAAAAAAGTACATTGACAAAAAGCAAAACAAATAAGCAAACTTGCTTAGTAAAAATCAAAACTTACCGAGTTTGAATAATCCCCATTAACTGACCACCTTCCCGCCGGGGACTTTGCCCGGCAGGGATTTTTTCATTGCATGGGGCAGGGGAAAGTTGTACAATAAAAGCAAAAGAACGGTAAAAGAACGGTAAAAGGAGAAGAACTATCATGAAAGAAATTCCTATTACTTCATTCCGGAATCTCAAGATCGGTCAGGCTGAGAACACGGCGGCGGGCACAGGCTGCACGGTGTTTCTGCTGGGGCAGGAAGGTGCCCCGGCGGGACTGGATGTTCGCGGCGGCGGGCCTGCTTCGCGGGAGAGCGAGCTGCTCAAGCCGCTGGCGGCGGCACAGGTCATCCACGCCATTGTGCTGGCGGGGGGCAGTGCCTTTGGACTGGACGCGGCGGGCGGTGTTATGCGTTACCTTGAGGAGCGCGGCATCGGCTTTGATGTCGGGGTCACAAAGGTGCCGCTGGTCTGCCAGTCAGATCTGTTTGATCTGACCGTGGCGGATGCCCACACCCGCCCGGATGCTGCCATGGCGTATCAGGCCTGCGTGAACGCGGAAGCCGGCAACTACCGGGATGGCAGCTATGGCGCGGGCACCGGCGCAACCGTGGGCAAGCTGCTGGGCATGGACCACTGCATGAAGTCCGGCATCGGCGCAGCTATGCCGTGCAGGTGGGGCCGCTGCAGGTCGGTGCGGTTGTGGCAGTCAATGCGCTGGGCGATATTTACGACTATGAGACGGGCCGCAAGGCCGCAGGCCTGTTGGCGGATGACGGCAGGACCTTCCTCGACTCCGAGCTGCTTGCGCTGCAGAGCATTGAGGTAAAGGAAAACAAATTTTCGGCAATACAACGATCGGTGTTGTCTTTACGAACGCACGGTTTGACAAATCCCGGCTGTGCAAGCATCGCGGGCATGGCACAGGACGGGTATGCGCGCCATCCGCCCGGTGCATACCACGGCAGACGGGGACAGCATCTACGCTGTTTCGCTGGGCGATGTGGCGCTGATCAGATGTTGTGGGGCGCTGGGGGCGTGTGATGGCCAAAGGCCATTCTGCGGGCCGTGCGGCTGCGGAGCCTGCCTATGGTTTCCCGGCGGTCAGCAGCCTGTAAGGCAGCACTGCACGATCCCCGCACTGCGGGGCGGCCGCCAGCAAAGCAGCACCGATGTAAAATAACACGCCGGGGCGATTGCACCGCCCCGTTTTTTGGCGTATAATATCCCTGAATACATCACCGATCATGGGGAGAACCATTTTACTATGGCGAAGCTGGACGAACAAATCAGGACAATGAAGGGGATTTTTGAGGCCGACTGCGAGGCGGAGGGCAAGCTCTCCCTCGGGCTGGAGGTGGAGCATTTTGTGACACACTCTGACGGCAGGGCGGTCACATTGCGCAGCTGCAGGCGGCTTTGCGGGATGTGCAGCAGCAGGGGGACCCCCGTTATCTCGGAGAGCGAATACCTTGGCTTCCGTGCTCCCGCACTGTCGGCGGTTATCGGCCCGGCCTGCCAGCTGAAGATCACTCTGACGCCCCAGCGGATGTTCAGATATCATGGACAGCTAGGCAACCGGTTTTATCTGCAGCTGTGCCTGACGCTGGCTGCCTGCGGTCTGCGCGCGTGGGACAGTGGGATACCACCCTACCCAGCGGGCTGAGGCACTGCCGCTGATTCCCCAAAAACCGGGCCGAGGCACTGGACCGCTACTTTAAGAATACCGGTGCCTGCGGCGGCCACGATGCTGCGGGGGACCGCAGCAACAAGACTTTCCATTGATTATTTCAGCGAGCAGGACTTTGTGCGCAAAATGCGGGCAGCCAGCCTGCTGACGCCGTTCTTTGTGCTGCTCAGTGACAATGCGCCGGTGTATCAGACAAGCCGCAACAGCGCCTACGGCATATCTGCCCCTCGCGTGCGGCAGGATGTGGACCGCGACCGCTGCGGGGTGATCCCGCATCTGATGGATCCGGATTTCGGCTTTGCCCGCTATGCCGAGACCGTGCTGACCAAGCCGCAGATCGTGGCCTGGCGCACGAACCGCGCCAAGGCGGTAGGCAGCAAGACAGCTCCGGAGTTGTATGGCGCGCACATCAGCCGGCGGGAGGCAGCGCAGGTTCTGTCGATGTTTTTCTATGATGTGCGGCTGAAATCAAGAATTGAACTGTGCGCCGCAGATTGTATGCCCCCGCTATGTTGCGGCGTATTTGCAGCTGTCAAGGCGGTGTTCGGCAGCCCGGCAGCGCTGCAGAATGTGCTGCGCCACTATAGCGGCGTTACAACGCTGGATATTGCAGACGCGAAGCGCGCAATCTCGTAAGGCGACGGCTACAATGCACTTGTCTACGGCCGCCCCGCCGGCACCGAGATCGCCTGGCTGCTGATGCAGGCCCGCAGCCGCACGCCCTCGCAGGAGGAGCGCGCCCTGCTCGAGCCTTTTATGACATTGCTGATGAACCGCAAGACGATCCGCGAGGTCGAAAACTACAACGAATAATCCGCCCCGCCGCAGCACATACTGCCCAAAGGGGGCGTGTGCAGTTGCGGGAAACATCGTATCATGCCGGTCATTGCGGAGATGACGGTCCCGCGCCCCTGTGGGAGATGCAGAATGATGGACTGCATCCCCGATGAGCTGTGGGATACCTGCTACGGCGGTGCGCCGCTCTGGCAGCATGTTTACCACACGCTGCACCATCTGGATCAGTGGTTCATCAACCCGCGCGACAACGATTTTGTGGAGCCGCCGGTCCACACACCGCACCTGCAGGAGCTTTCGATCTACCCGGCGGCCCATCTGAGCAGGCACGATACGGACGATTATTTTTACACGATCAAGGCGAAGCTGTCTATTTATTTGACTTCGCTCCACGATGAGGACCTGCTGCAGCGACCGGAAAACTGCGAGTGGACGCGGTTTACCCTGATTTTGGCACAATACAGGCACCTGTATATGCACATGGGTATGCTGATGGGCTTTGTACAGGCGGAGACCGGTCTTTGCCCGCGCACCCTGCAGGTCGGGCAGGACCTGCCCCGGCCACCCTACGACCCATATGAATGAGAGGCATCTATGAAAAAAATCTCCGTCGCGGCGCTGGCCGCTTTACTGTTAAGCGGCTGCGCCCGGACTGCAGACCCCACCCCTGTATGGCAGACGGAGCTGCCCGTTACCGGGGTACATATCGAGTTGAGCGGTGCTGAGTTTCTCAGCGATGCGCCGGTCCTGTACGCCCACACGCGGGAGGATTCGGCAAGAAACCACTATCTGGATATGCCCGCGCAGGCGGAGGGCGCCGGTCGTGACATTTTACGGTGTCACGGCAGAGGATATAAGCCTTGTCTTTCTTGAGAGCATCGGCGAGTTGTATGTCGATTATGACCGCGTAAAGCCACAGGTTGAGTTGGATTATCGGCTGACACAGGGGGATGACAGCGTGTCCTATCGGCTTGACACAGCCTACAATTTTGAGTTTACCGTAAAAACACAGCAGGGGAGCGATACCCTGCTGGTTGTGAGCAGAAGAAGCGATATTACGGGATAAAAAATACCGCCCTTACCAGCCATATCAAAGGCCGATGGGCGGTTTTATTTTTTATGCGTTTTCCGACATGTCCACCGTCACTGTGGGGAAGGCAAAGCTGCAACCCTCAGCGCGGACCAGATCGAGAATCTGCAGGTTCAGACAATTTTTGACCTTGAGAAACTCCCGCAGAGAGACCCTTGAAACATAGACGCGGCAAAGCAGATCAATGCTGCTGTCGTTGAATTTGTCCAGTGTTACGCTGACGCCGTCCGGCAGCACATCCGGGTGGGCCTGCAGCAGCGCAGCCAGCTTGCGGCAGAGCGTTTCGATCTTGCCGCGCGGCGTATCGTAGGTCAGGCCGATGGTAAAGGCCCACAGACGGCTGGTGCGGCGGTCGCAGTTCTGGATATATTCGGAGCAGATCTTTGAATTTTCAATCGTGATTGCCACATTGTCTGCCGTGCGGATTCGGGTCGAGCGGAAGGAAATATCCTCGACCGTGCCCTCATAGCTGCCAAGCACCACATAATCTCTCCGATGCCGAAGGGATGCTCCAGCACAAGGGGTGACACCGGCAATCAGGTTGGAAAGCGTTGACTGCGCCGCCAGTGAGACCGCAAGACCGGCGACCCCGGCACCGGTCAACAGACCGCTGACCGGGACCCCAAGCTGGTCCAGCATGGCAATGCCGGTAAAAAGTACGACAAGCGCATGGAAGATATTCTCAAAAAAGCGCCCCATCGTCTGGTTGGTGGTCATATCGAGGTGGTTTTCGGCACTGTGGAGCAGCAGCCGTGTTACCGGTGCTGCCTGCCAGCTGCCCAGAGCGATGAAAAAGGTGACGAGCAGGCCGGATGCCGTGCCAAGCAGCCTGCTGAACACCTCCCCATGGACAAAGCTGAAGGGAAGGAGTGTGACAGCAAAGCAGGCCAGAAGGACCCGCAGGATCATCGCAATCGGCACAATATAGCTTTCCAGCAGAATGTGCAGCCAGGATGCGATATGCTTTTTTATGCGGCCGAGAAATTTGCGCGCCAGAAACTTGTAAAGCTCCGGCAGTACGGCGGCCAGCGCTGCAAATACCAGCGCCGGGATCAAGGCGCCAAAGTCAAAGGCCAGTTCAGATAGTTCAGGCATAGAGTGAAACCTCATATTTGTGTGCCGCTGTGCGGCGGCAATGGGAAAACTTCTATCTAAGGCAACACCGCACAATTCCCGCCTGACGGCTTAAGCACCGCTCCGGCGGCTGCGGCACGGCATCTGCGTTGCCAAAATGCTCGATAAGACATCCAGTATTATCTGTGCTTTTGGCTTTAGCAGCTGCCGCACCTCGCTCGCCGTATCGGCACTTAGAATTATGCGGTATTGCCCTAATTATAGCACAACCTCTTGCATTTTGTAAAACCTGTGCTATAATCTTTAGCAGAAAGTCTGTTTCAGGGCGGGGTGCGATTCCCCACCGGCGGTGAGCGGCGTTGTGCCGCAAGCCCGCGACCGGCTGCGTAAGCAGCCGCTGACCCGGTGTGATTCCGGGGCCGACGGTATAGTCCGGATGAAAGAAACGGAAAGCTGTCTGTATTGCTTTTTGTGCGCCCTGCTGTATGCTTATACGGCAGGGTGTTTTATTTTGCAATGCGCGGAGCCTCCCGGGTTCGTGAATCGGCTTTCACAAATTATATCGGGAGGAATCTCACTATGCAAAACTCTGTCACCAATGTCCGCAAACTCACCGGGACCGCCATGCTCGGCGCGGTAGCCGCCGTGCTGATGTATCTGGAATTTCCCATTCCCATCATGCCGTCCTTTGTCAAGCTGGATGTCTCTGAGTTGCCCGCCCTGCTGGCGGCGTATGCCTACGGCCCTGTGTCCGGCATTGCCGTCTGCCTGATCAAAAACCTGATCAAGCTGCCCAGCACCAGCACTGCTGCCGTGGGTGAGCTGTTCAACTTTGTCATGGGTGCGCTCTTTGTCGGTGTGGCCGGTTTCGTCTACAAGCGCAGCAAGACCCGCCGCAGCGCACTCATCGGCGCAGGCGCCGGTGCGCTGGTCATGGCGCTTGTCAGTGCCGTACAACTATTTTATAGTTTACCCGGCCTATGTGGTGCTGTACCACCTGCCGCTGGAGGCCATCATCGGCATGTATCAGGCCATCAACCCCAGCGTGGACGGCCTGCTGACCTGCCTGATCACCTTCAACTTCCCGTTTACCTTGTTTAAAGGTCTGCTGGACGCGGCGCTCTGCTTCCTGATTTACAAGCCGCTGTCTCCGATCCTGCACGGCAGAAAGTAAGGCGCGCGGCCAACCCTAACCGCAAAAACCACACACGGACATCAAAATGTCCTACTTTTGTGCAAAACTGCTGAACTGCACAACGAATTATCGTTGACTTAAACAAAAACCTGTGGTATAGTAACTTCACAACAACAGAATAGCAACTTATCAAGAGCGGCTGAGGGAACAGGCCCGATGAAGCCCGGCAACCTGCGTGAGAACGCAAGGTGCCAAGTCCTGCGGGAAACCGAAAGATAAGCGTTTTGCGCGCAGTCTTTTCGGCTGCGCGCTTTTTGTTTCCGGGGTTGCGTTTCTGCCTAAATTAACAGGAGGCTTATACAATGTCCAAAGTTCTTTTCACATCCGAGTCTGTCACTGAGGGGCATCCCGACAAAATCTGTGACCAGATCTCCGACGCAATCCTCGATGCCATTCTGGCTCAGGACCCCGGTGCCCGCGTTGCCTGCGAGACGACCTGCTCCACGGGCCTTGTCCATATCATGGGCGAGATCACGACCGACTGCTATGTCGACATCCCCGGCACTGCCCGCGAGGTCATCCGCTCGATCGGCTATGACCGCGCCAAGTATGGCTTTGACTGCGAGACCTGCGGTGTCATCACCAACATTGACGGCCAGAGCCCCGACATTGCGCTGGGCACCAACGATGAGGTTGCTGGTGCCGGTGATCAGGGCATGATGTTCGGTTATGCCTGCGATGAGACGCCCGAGCTGATGCCGCTGCCCATCAGCCTGGCCCACAAGCTGGCCAAGCGCCTGACAGAGGTCCGCAAGAACGGAACCCTCAGCTACCTGCGCCCGGACGGCAAGAGTCAGGTCACGGTCGAATATCAGGACGGAAAGCCCGTGCGTGTGGACGCCGTGGTCATCTCCAGCCAGCACAGCCCCCGATGTCAGCCAGGAGCAGCTGCATGAGGACATCCGCCGCGAGGTCATCGAGAAGGTTATCCCCGCCGAGTTGCTGGACGAGAACACCAAGTACTACATCAACCCCACCGGCCGCTTTGTCGTAGGCGGCCCGCAGGGTGACTCCGGCCTGACCGGCCGTAAGATCATAGTGGATACCTACGGCGGCTATGCCCGGCACGGCGGCGGCGCGTTCAGCGGCAAGGGACCCCAGCAAGGTCGACCGCTCTGCCGCGTATGCCGCCCGCTGGGTCGCCAAAAACGTGGTTGCCGCGGGCCTGGCTACCAAGTGCGAGGTCGAGCTGGCCTATGCCATCGGCGTGGCTAAGCCCGTCTCCATCATGGTGGACACCTTCGGCACCGGCACCGTGGCCGATGAGAAGATCGAGCAGGCTGTCGAGAAGGTCTTTGACCTGACGCCCGCCGCCATCATCCGTGAGCTTGACCTGCGCAAGCCCATCTACCGCCAGCTGGCCGCCTACGGCCACATGGGCCGTGAGGATCTGGGCGTCAAGTGGGAAAACACCGACCGCGCCGAGGCCCTGAAGGCCGCCGTCGCCGAATAATCGCTGCTTATGCTGCGCCCCGCACCGCCAATGGTGCGGGGCGTTTTTTTTGTGCGCATCGCAAAGGCGGCTTTTCAAAAAAATGTATCTGCAATCCTGCCAAACATTTTACATCCGTACCGCCGATTTTTGGTTTGCCAAATGCCACTGTATGGGGTATAATATCTTTATCTGTGAAAGTGCGGCGATTTTGCGGGAAAGGAGGGCAAGGATGGAGCAGAACGAACAGCAGCTGATGAAGCTGGAGGGTACGGTCGAGCATGTGATCTACGAAAATGCCGATACCGGCTATGCGGTTTTTGAGGTCGATGCAAACGGAACCGATGTTGTGGTGGCAGGCAATGTGGGCGGTGTGGACAACGGCATGTCTGTGACGGTTTACGGCCACATGGTCAACCACCCCAGCTATGGCGAGCAGTTCCGTGCCGAGACCATCGAGGCCCGTCTACCGGAGGATACAAGCGCCATTTTAAGCTATCTTTCCAGCGGTGTGCTGCCTTATATCGGACCCTCCACCGCCAAAAAAATCGTCTCCCGCTTTGGAGAGGACACCCTGACGGTCATCGCAGAGACGCCGCAGCGCCTCTGCGAGCTCAAGGGCATCACCGAGCAGAAGGCTGCCGTCATCTCCAATGAATTCCGCCGCATGTACGGTGTGCGGGAGGTCGTGGCATGGTTTGCCCGCTACGGTCTGACCGCCCAGCAGGCGGTCACTGCCTACCGCGCCTTCGGCCCGCATACCGTGGAGGCACCTCACCCAGAACCCCTATCTGCTCTGCGGGGAGCCGCTGCAGCTCAAATTCGGTCAGGTGGACGGTATTGCCGCCGCCCTGCAGTTTGAGACAGGCTGCCGCCTGCGGGTCACAGCAGGGCTTTTGTATGCACTGCGCCACAATGCAGGCAACGGTCACACCTGCCTGCCGCGCGGCAAGCTGCTGGAAACGACCTCGAAATTTCTGCGGGTGGCCCCGCCGGAAATCGAAGCCGGGCTGGAGGAACTGCTCTCAACCGAGGAGCTGCGCACCCGCACCTTTGACGGCACGGAGTATATCTATCTGCCCGATCTCTACGCTGCGGAGGAGGATATTGCCGCCCGCCTCGGGCAGCTTTCGACCTTCCCGACCGAGGCCCCCAAGACGCTGGACACCGACATACGCGCACTGGAGATCGCACAGGGGTTCGCCTATGCACCGCTGCAGCAACAGGCAATCCGGCTGGCGCTGTCCAGCCGGGTGATGGTCCTGACCGGCGGCCCCGGCACCGGTAAAACAACAACGGTCAATGCGATTCTGGCCCTATATGAGGCTATGTATGACCGTGTCGCGCTCTGTGCGCCCACGGGCCGCGCCGCCAAGCGCCTGAGTGAGCTGACCCACCATGCGGCCTCAACGATCCACCGCCTGCTGGAGGTGGACTACAGCACTGGCAATGTGCGGTTTATCCATAACGAGAAGAACCTTTTAAAATATGATGTCATCATCCTCGATGAGATGAGCATGGTGGATGTCAAGCTGTTTCAGGCCCTGCTTGCTGCGGCGCGCTACCACTGCCGCATCATCATGGTAGGGGACGCTGACCAGCTGCCCAGCGTGGGGCCTGGCAACATTCTGGGCGAGATACTGCGTGCCGATGTTGTCCCCCACTGTGCGTCTGACGGACATCTTCCGTCAGGCGCAGAAAAAGCCTGATCGTCCAGAACGCTCACCGCATTGTGGAGGGACAGATGCCCCAAAAAAGGCGGGGCGCAGGGACGATTTCTTCATGATCGAGGCCAACGGCCTTGCCTGCCAGAAGCTCGTCTGCGATCTCGTCAGCACCCGCCTGCCCAAGGCCTACGGTTTTGACCCGGTCCGGGATATTCAGGTGCTTTGTCCGACCAAGGTCGGCCCGACCGGCAGCGTGGAGCTGAACAAGCGCCTGCAGGAGATCCTGAATCCGCCCGCCAAGGGCAAGGCGCAGCTTTGGCACGGCGGAGAGCGCCAAGATCCTGCGGCTGGGTGACAAGGTCATGCAAATCAAGAATGACTATGACATCACCTTTGAGCGTCAGGGGGCGGAGGCCGGTGTCGGTGCCTACAATGGTGACATGGGTGTCATTACCGGCGTGGATGTGGACGCCCGCAGCGTTACGGTGCAGATGGATGACCGCAAATATACCTACACCGCCGACCAGCTTAATGAGTTGGAGCCGGCCTACGCTGTCACGGTACACAAGAGTCAGGGGTCGGAGTTTCCGGCTGTTGTGCTGCCGGCGGCTGATGTGCCGGCGAGGCTGTGCTACCGCAATCTTTTGTATACCGGCGTGACCCGCGCGCGCAGGCTCTGCGTGCTGGCAGGCACAGCCCGTACCGAGCAGGCCATGGTGCAGAATGTACGCCAGAACATGCGGTTCAGCGGTCTGCGCTACCTTTTAAAAGAGGCCGCGACCCCGGCGAACAATGGCAATACCAACTTAGCTATGGAGAACGATCCATGAAACAATACGACATCGGAATTGATCTGGGCACGACCTCGATCATCATTGCGACCGAGGAGCAGGGGGTGGTGTTCCGCCAACCGACCATCGGCGCGGTGGACACCCGCACCAACTCCATCATTGCAGTGGGGGACGCCGCCCTGAAGATGGTGGGCCGCGCGCCCGCCCATATCGACCTTGTGCGCCCGCTGCGTGACGGCATTATACAGGACCACCGCATGACAAATGAGCTGATCGTGCGGTTTGTCAACGAGGTCTGCCGCTCCCGCTTCTTCAAGCCGCGCATCGCCGTCTGCGTGCCGGCTGCCATCACCGGCATTGAGGCGGACGCCGTGGTGGAATCCGTCATGGCGGCAGGGGCCAAGCAGGTCTTTCTGGTAGATGAGCCGGTGGCCGCTGCGCTCGGCGCCGGTCTGCAGATTCGCCAGCCGCACGGCTGCATGGTCGTGGACATCGGCGGCGGCTCCACCGATATTGCCGTCATCAGCATGGGCGGCCGGGTCAAGGCGGCCAGCCTGCCGGTGGCGGGCAACGCCTTTGACAACTGCATCGCCCAGTATGTGCAGGAAAAAAATTCAGATCGCCATCGGCCCGCTGACCGCCGCGCAGCTGAAAAAGCAGGTGGCCTGCTGCACCAAAAGCGAATTTGAGGGTGTTATGGAGGTGCGCGGTCATTCTTGGGAGACGAACCTGCCTGCCCGCCGCGTTGTCTACACCCGCGATCTCTATGAGCCTGTGCAGGAGCTGGCCGCCCGCATTGCCGCTGCCGCCCGCAATGTGCTGGAAAGCACCCCGCCCGAACTGGCAGCGGATGTATCTTCCACCGGCGTGCTGCTGACCGGCGGCGGCTCTCTGCTGCGCGGGCTGGCAAGCTATATCGCAGGGGAACTGCACACCGATGTGGCCATTGCGCCCGACCCCGCTCAACTGCGTGGCGCGCGGTACGGCCATCAGCCTGAGCGAGGGAAAATATCTCACTGCAGGCTTCCGCGATGCCACGCCCAAAAGCTGGAATAAGCGCCTGAACCACACCTATGACCCTTTCTCTGCGGAGTGAAGTGTGGTATACTATAATAAGTATGTACGCGCTTGCGAAGCACCGCCCTGTAGGAGGTGGGTATGCCCGACCCTGCAGCGCAGTAACATTTAAATCCACCCATGAAAGGACTTCCCATGCCCGACATCACCACCGAATATCTCGCCCTGCGCGATCAATATATCGAAGCCCGCTTTGCCCGGCTTAACACGGTGCAGCGGCAGGCTGTCTTTGCCACCGAAGGTCCGCTGCTGATTCTGGCGGGCGCAGGCTCCGGCAAGACCACCGTGCTGGTCAACCGCATCGCCAACATCATCCGTTTTGGCTCGGCCCACGGCAGCCGCGAGCTGCCCCGCCCTGGACCGAGGCTGACCTCAACGACCTGCGCACCGCTGTGGCCAACGGCCGCGACCTTCCCCGGGAAACCGCCTATCTGGCCGTGCGCCCGGCCCGGCCGTGGAACGTGCTGGCCATCACCTTTACGAACAAAGCAGCAGGGGAACTGAAGGAGCGACTGCGCGCCATGCTGGGGATACCCTCGGCGGCGATGTCAACGCCTCCACCTTCCACTCTGCCTGCGTGCGGATGCTGCGCCGCGATGCCGAGCGCATCGGCTTTCCCAAAAGCTTTACGATCTATGATTCCGATGACCAGCAGCGTGTGATCAAGCAGATCTACAAGGATCTGATGATCGACGATAAGTTCCTGCCTGTCAAGTCGGCCATTGCGCAGATTTCCCTCTTTCAAGGACAAGCTCATGTCTGCCGAGGAGGTGGCCGGTGAGCCGTTTGCCAACACCAAGGCGCAGCTTATCTCCAAAATTTACACAGCCTACGCAGGCCGCCTGAAGACGGCAGGCGCGATGGATTTTGACGACCTGATTTTCCACACTGTCCGGCTGCTGCAAAACGATGCCGAGGCGCGGGAATACTACCAGAACCGCTTCCGCTATGTCGTTGGTGGATGAGTATCAGGATACCAGTGTGGCTCAGTTCCATCTGGTGCGGCTGCTTGCAGGCGGCACCAACAATGTCTGCGTTGTCGGCGATGATGACCAGTCTATCTATAAATTCCGCGGCGCTACGATCGAAAATATCCTGAATTTTGAGAAGGTGTTCAGCGGCGCACAAAACGATCCGGCTTGAGCAGAACTATCGCTCCACCGCAAATATTCTGAACGCCGCCAACAGCGTCATCAAAAACAATATGGGCCGCAAGGGCAAGACCCTTTGGACCGAGAGCGGGACGGCGAAAAGGTCCACCACTATACAGCCACGAACGAGCAGGACGAGGCCAGCCATATCGCCGATGTCATCGGCGAACATCTGCGCGCGGGCGCGAGCCTGAAGGACCACGCCGTGCTCTACCGCATGAACGCTCAGTCCAACCCCATTGAAACCTATTTCGCCCGTGCGGGCATCCCGTACCGCATTGTACGGCGGTCAGCGCTTCTTTGACCGCAAAGGAGGTCAAGGACATCAACAGCTATCTGGCCGTCATCGTCAACCCGCGCGATGATGTACGGCTGCGCCGCATCATCAACGAGCCTGCGCGCAAAATAGGCATGACGACCATCGATAAGATCGGCGAGCTTGCCTCCGCTGCCGGTGTGCCGATGATGGAGATCATCGCCCATGTGCGGGACTTACCCCGCACTGCAGCGCGCCTGTGCACCGCTGGAGCGGTTCTATGAGATGTACCGCGAGCTTTGTGATCTCTCAATCAGCGAGCCGCTGGATGTGTTTGTCGGTGATGTTATCAAAAAGAGCGGCTATGAGGCCATGCTCAAGGCCATGAAGGAGGAGGGGGAGACCCGCCTCGAGAACCTGGGTCAGCTTGTCAGCTCGATCAAGACCTACGCAGACCAGAACGGCGAGGATGCGACCCTTGCCGGCTTCTTGGAGGAGGTCGCGCTGATCTCTGACCTCGACAGCTATGACAACGATGCCGACAGTGTGACGATGATGACGATCCACTCGGCCAAGGGTCTGAATTTCCCATGTTTTTGTCATCGGCATGGAGGATGGCATCTTCCCCGGTGATATGGCCAAATACAACGAGGAGGACATGGAGGAGGAGCGCCGTCTTTGCTATGTGGCCATCACCCGCGCCAAAAAGGAGCTGTATCTTTCGTCCTCCCGCACGCGGATGATCTTTGGCCAGACGCGCCGCAACCCGCCGTCCTCCTTCCTTGCGGAGATCGACCCGGCGCTGCTGGACGAAACGCAGAGCCCGGAGCTGTCGAATGGCGGCGGTTTTCGGTGCCGGATACGGCAGCTACAGCACGAATGTGCCGGGCGGCCCGGCTACCCGGCGCGTCCCGCGGCTACCTGAACAGTGAGTATAACGCCCGTCCGCGGCGGCTTCGGCGGCGGCTACAGCAGCGGCTTTGCCAGCGGCGGGCATGAAAGCCCCAACAGCTATGGCGGCCGCCATACGGTGCAAAGCACAGGCTTCGGCTCCGGCTACGGCCGCAGCCGCGGGGCCGGCAGTGCGGTTCCGGCCGGGGCAGGCACCTCCACACTGGCGGGCGCACCGACCGCTGCAGCTCCCAAAAAGAAGGAGGCCGTCAGCTATGCGCCCGGCGATGTTGTGGAGCACCGCGTATTCGGCCGCGGCACGGTATTGAACGCAACGCCCATCGCGGGGGACTGCATCGTTGAAATTCAGTTTGACCGCGTAGGCGTCAAAAAAACAATGGCCAACTATGCGCCGCTGAAAAAGGTGGAGGAATGATATGTTAGTTCAGCTCATTGCCCATACAAATGACCCCGAGAAAACGATTGCCGCAGCGGCGAAGCTTTGCTACTCGGACGCACATATTGAAACGCTGCTTGACGGTCTGACACCTGAAAAGACGGCGGCCTTCCTGCAAAAGCTGACGGATCTCGGCCATGCCAGCCCAATCGAGCATGCAAGCTTCACCTTTGGCATTGAGGGCGTATCCCGCACCTTTTTGGCACAGGTAACGCGCCACCGCATCGGCAGCTTCAGCGTCCAGAGCCAGCGCTATGTCCGGCTGGACGATTTCCGCTATGTCATTCCTCCGGAGATCGAGGCTATCCCTGAGGCCAAAGGCGCAGTTCATCGCCTCGATGAACGAGGACGCCGAAAAAGTATCTTGCGCTCGTCCGTACATTGGAGGATGCCCACACGGCACGCTTTATGGCCGAGGGTCTTACGGAAAAGGCCGCCCGCGCCAAGGCCTCCAAGCAGGCCAATGAGGATGCACGCTTTGTGCTGCCTAATGCCTGCGAGACCAAGATGGTCATGACGATGAACTGCCGCAGCCTGCAGAATTTCTTCAATCTGCGCTGCTGCAACCGCGCCCAGTGGGAGATACGCGCTGTGGCCGATGAGATGCTGCGCCTTGTGCTGCCGCTGGCACCGCATGTCTTTGCGGCGGCAGGCCCGCGCTGCCTGACCGGCCCCTGCCCGGAAGGCCGCATGTGCTGCGGCAAGCAGGCCGAGGTGCGCGAAAAAATACGCGAAGCTCAAAGAGGAGGCAGTGTAAATGGGGCAGCTTATCATTTTTGAGGGGCTGGACGGCTCCGGCAAAGGGAACCCAGACAAAATTGACGGCGCAGCGCCTGCAGCAGCAGGGTACGATCTGCGGCAGATCACCTTTCCGGACTATGAAAGCGAGTCCTCGGCACTGGTCAGGATGTACCTTTCGGGTGCCTTTGGCGATAAGCCTGATGATGTGAACGCCTACGCGGCCTCCAGCTTTTATGCGGTGGACCGCTATGCCAGCTATAAAACCGGCTGGGGCGAGTTTTACCGGGAGGGCGGTTTGGTCCTCCCGACCGCTATACGACCCTCCAATGCGGTGCATCAATGCTCCAAGCTGCCGCCGATGCACTGGGACGGCTTTCTGAACTGGCTGTTCGACTTTGAGTATAAGAAGTTTGGCATCCCCGCGCCGGACGCCGTGGTCTATCTGGCCGTTGATCCCGAGGTCTCCCAGCGGCTGATCACCGAGCGTTACCACGGTGATGAAAGCAAGCGTGATATTCAGGAGCGGGATGCCGAATATCTGCCCGCAGCCGCGCCGCCGCCGAGTACTGCGCCCGTACCCTCGGCTGGCACCGCATCGAGTGTACCGTCAATGTCAACGGAACAAAGACGATGCGCCCGGTGGAGGAGATCAATGATGAAATCCTTGCACAGCTGAAGACGGTCCTGTAAAATGGGACCGGCATTCCGCTGATATAAAAAAGAACCACTGTGCAGAAGTAAAATTTGACAAAAGAGGTGAGGCCCATGCTGCGCAAGGCAACCGAAGAAGATCTGTCCGCGCTGGTGGCGCTGCGCTGCAAAGCGGCCGGCACCAACCGCGCCGATGCAGCAGGCTGGCTGCAGAATGTGGCAGGGCTTGAAAATATTCTGGTGCTGAAAAAAGCGGCCAGCCTCCCGCAGCAATGCTGGCCGCCGTACCGGTCGAGTACGGCCAGCATCACGGCATCTGGCTTTGCGGGGCGGCGGGGGCACAGGGCGTGCCGCTGGACCGCCTGCTGCCCAAATTGATCGAAAGCTGTCTGCGTGCCTATGGGGCCAGCGGGTTTGACTTTGCCGTCATGACCTCCGATGGCACCCAGAATGCGGAAACGCTCAAGGCACTCGGCTTTGCCGGTCAGCTGCCCCTGCGGCTGCTGCAGACCCCCATCCGCCGCGATCTGCTCGCGCAGGCGGTGTTTGACAGCCTGACCGTACACAAGCTGGTCGAGATGCGCCATATCTACCAGCCCGGCTGCATCTGCCTGCCGGAGCAGGCGATGAATGAGATCATGACCCAGCTGTACCGGTGCGGGCTGACCGTAGTGTCCAATCGGCGCGGATATGGGTTATACTATACCAACGGGGATACGCTGCAATTTCTGGAATTGCAGGCCGATAACGACCACTGCGCCGACCTGCTGCTGCAGGCTGCGCGGGAAAAAACCGGTGCACAGAATGCCCGTATCCTGCTTGCGGAGAACCAGACCCTGTATCTGGGGGCCGGACGCCGCTGCGGCTACGGCATGATCGCCTTTTGGGCAGACCATTCCCGACAACAGATGCGTATTTTCAGGATGCTGTTGTGACCGCTGAATCAAAAACCATCAACAGGAAACACAAAGTTAGGAGTATCCCATGAGGATCAATCGTTCAAATCCGGAACCGTCCGGGGCCCAGCAGCCCGCCGTACAGCCGCAGACTGCTGCCCCTGCAGCAGCCGGCACCCCGCCGCGAGGAGCCGCGTCAGGAGCCGCCGAAGCCAAAAAAAGAAAAGCCTAAAAAACGCCCCGAGCCCGAGGAATACGAGGCGTATGAGGAGGACGAGGAGGAAAAGCCCCGCCGCCGTTTTCCGGTCGGCTGCCTGATCGTGCTTGCGATTTTGGCTCTGGTCGGCTTCGGCGGATATAAGGTGTCCCAGTTCTACGCCGAGCTGGACGGTCAGGGAACGCTGGGCGAGGTCACAGACTATCACCGTGCCGGAGGGCTCCTCCGTGTCCAGCATTGCCACGCAGCTCAAGGATTCCGGCGTTATCCAGTATGACTGGCTGTTCAAGCAGTATGTCAAGTACAGCGGCAAAGCCGGGGAGATCCAGTACGGCAGCTTTGAGGTCCAGTCCGGCATGGCCTACAACGAGATCATCAAGGCCCTGTCCGTTGTGACCCGCCGTCCCACCGTCAATGTGACGATCCCCGAGGGCACGACCGCTGTGGGCGTGGCCCAGATCTTTGTCGATGCCGGCCTTGTGGAGGATGTGGACACCTTCCTCAACTGCGCCAACGGCACCGATGGCTCGGACTGGAGCCAGTATGATTTCTGGAACGCTATCCCGGACAATGGCCGCCTGATGAAGTGCGAGGGATACCTGTTCCCCTGACACCTACAACCTCTATGCCGATGAGAGCGTCTATTACTATGTGAACCAGCTCTACGGTGAGTTTGACGCCAAGACGGCAGATCTGGCCGATACCATCGCCGCCAAGGGCACCAGCCTTGACGATGTTGTGAAGCTGGCCAGCTTCATTCAGGAGGAGGCCGGCCTTGCCAGCGAGGATCCCAAGGTCAGCGCCTGCTTCCACAACCGTCTTGAATCGTCTGACCCGCAGTGGGCGGAGCACAAGCTGGAATCCAACGCTTCGAGCTATATTATGCAGGACCGTGAGAACAACTATCTCTGGAATTCCCCGACTGCCGAGTATTTCGGCTGGCCGGAGCAGGGAGCTATCCCGGAGGATGATGCTGGCTCTCTATGACACCTACGCCATCAGCGGCCTGCCCGCAGGCCCCATTTCCTGCCCGGGCTATGCCGCCATTGAGGCAGCGCTGAACCCCGACCAGCAGTATCTGGACGAGGGATACTACTTCTTCGTCACGGGCCACCCTGACACCGATGTGGCCGGGCAGTATTTCTACGCCAAGACTGCGGACGAGCATTACCAGAACTGCGTCAAGGCAGGCTGGGCCTCGTAAGGCCCGCAGCTGCCTTTCACGACAGGACCGGGCATACCCGGCCCTTACGGGTGAATCATGTAAAAACGGAGGAATCATCAATGCTGCAGCAACCGGAACTGCTGGCCCCTGCGGGCAGCCTGGAGACCCTGAAATATGCTGTGATGTACGGCGCTGACGCCGTTTACTGCGCCCTGCCGGAATTTGGTATGCGCGCGGCCCCTGTAAACCTGACGGTAGGGGAGCTGCGCGAGGGCTGCATCTTTGCCCATGCCCGCGGCAAAAAGGTCTATCTGACCCTTAACACCCTGCCGACCAATGAGGAACTGTCCAAGCTGCCGCAGTATATACAGGATGCCGCCGAGGCCGGTGTGGATGCCTTTATCATTGCCGACCTGGGTGTGCTGGCGCTGGCCAAAAAAATACGCTCCCCAGGTGGAGCGCCATGTCTCGACCCAGGCGGGCATTACGAACTATGAGGCGGCTAAGGTATGCTATGAGCTGGGTGCCAAGCGCGTTGTCCTTGCGCGGGAGCTGCCGCTTACCGAGATTGCCCAGATACGCGACAACTGCCCGCCTGATCTGGAACTGGAGGCCTTTGTCCATGGCGCTATGTGCATGAGTGTGTCGGGCCGCTGCCTGCTGTCCAGCTACATGGCGGGCCGCAGTGGCAATCGCGGCGAAAGTGCGCCCAGCCCTGCCGCTGGAAGTATAATCTGGTGGAGGAGCATCGCCCCGGCCAGTACATGGAGATCGGGGAGACACCCGACAACGGCAGCTACATCCTGAATGCCAATGATCTGTGCACCGCGCCTTTCCTTGATCTGATTTGCAAGGCAGGTGTGGACAGCCTGAAGATCGAGGGCCGTGCCAAGACCTTCTACTATGTGGCCTCCGTGGTCAGTGCCTACCGCCGCGCGCTGGACACCTTCCTTGCTGATCCGTACAATGATAACTTTGAGCTGCCCGATGATGTCATCGAGGAGCTGAACCGTACCAGCCACCGCCACTATTCGCCGGGCTTCTACTTCGGTAAGGAGCAGGCCCAGCAGACCCCCAGCCACACCTATGGGCGGGACTGGGATTTCATCGGCACGGTGGAAGGCTGGGAGAACGGTATTGCTCACTGTACCCAGCGCGGTAAGTTCACGGCAGGGGACAGCATCGAAATTCTGCAGCCTGACGGCAGCGTCATTCCGCTGGCACCCGCCTGGATCGAAAACGCCGACGGCGAGCGCGTGGACGCCACCCCGCATCCCATGATGCAGTACACCATCCCCTGTGAGGCTCCCCTGATGCCCTACAGCCTGATCCGTATGCAGAAAAAGGCGGAGTGAAGCCGAAATTATCTGCGAAAAAATAATTTAAAAATCTGCAAAAATCGCTTGACTTTTTGCAGAACATCCCTTATAATAGTTCCTGCGCTGGTCGTGAGGCGGACGCCTTGCAAGGCCGCGCAGGCTGGGTATGGCCCGGTAGTTCAGTTGGTTAGAACGCTAGCCTGTCACGCTAGAGGTCGTCAGTTCGAGCCTGATTCGGGTCGCCATAAGCTGCTATAGCTCGCTGGTAGAGCGCATCCTTGGTAAGGATGAGGTCAGCAGTTCAAATCTGCTTAGCAGCTCCAGTATAATACCCACAATGCGAAAAATAGCATCGTGGGTATTTTTCATAGGGGCATAGCTCAGTTGGTAGAGCAGCGGTCTCCAAAACCGCGTGCCGAGGGTTCGAATCCTTTCTACCCCTGCCAAAAGACCGTCAGTGTTAGGCTGACGGTCTTTTTGTATTTGCAGGCGGGAAATAAGGTCTTACAGCATAATTGCAGGCATTGGATACATCGGGCAGATTATGCTGTTTAACTTTATTAAAAAACGCATCAGAGCAATATAGAGTGGGAGAACAGTAATTGTCCTTTGAATGTCGAAGAAGGTGTGTTTCCCTCCCTTAGCCTCTGGCGCAAGCGCCACCTTTCTCGCATCGGGGGGGAGTCTGTTTCGCAGATGGTTTTTCGACACGCTGGGGGCGCATGATGTGCGCCCTCACTTTTTGCGTGAATAACCATCCCGGAAAAGAAGCAGTTTCGTTAAGCTGGCGGGCGAACAATGTTCGCCCCTACAGTTGTCGCCAGACCCAGCATAGCGCAAGACGACCACGGCATCTGCAAGCGTATTTTGATGTGAAAGCAGACTGACCCCTGCAGGCAAGCCCATCAGGAGAACACAACACATGCATAGTACAGGTAGCACTGTATTGGCAGTCTGGCCCACTTGCTTGCCGGAGATTTTTCGATATATAAACACAAAAAGACCGTCAGCCTAACACTGACGGTCTTTTGGCAGGGGTAGAAGGATTCGAACCCTCGGCACGCGGTTTTGGAGACCGCTGCTCTACCAACTGAGCTATGCCCCTATGAAAAAATACCCACGATGCCATTTTTGCATTGTGGGTATTGTACTGGAGCTGCTAAGCAGATTTGAACTGCTGACCTCATCCTTACCAAGGATGCGCTCTACCAGCTGAGCTATAGCAGCTTATGGCGACCCGAATCAGGCTCGAACTGACGACCTCTAGCGTGACAGGCTAGCGTTCTAACCAACTGAACTACCGGGCCATACCCAGCTTTGTGCGCTGCCGTGGCAGCTGCAACGCTGTCTATTATAGCGGCTTGCGGAACAAATGTCAACACTTTTTTTGAAAGTTTTTGCATTTGTTTCCGCTTTCTTCGCGGTATTTGCAAAAGATGCTTTTCTTCGCTGTTTTTTCTCCGGCGTTGCAATTCGACACAGGGGGTGGTATCATAGTATCAGTGCTTCGGGCGGAAAAACTGCGGCTCCTCGCCTCGGTACATCCGCACAAGGCCCGCCCAATGCCGGGTCAGCATGATACCGGCGTTGAACAGCAGGAGCGCGCCGGCCTCGCCGCCGTACTGCAGCCAGCCTACCGGCACGGCCAGCGCCGCGATCAATACGGCACCCAGCGGAAGGTAACCGGTCAGCAGCACCGCAATGCCGCCCGCAAGGCAGCACAGCACCCCGGTGACGGGCAGGTACAGCATCAGCCATGCACAGGTCACAGCCACGCCCTTGCCGCCGTGCCCGTGGTTCCAGAAGGGCCAGTTGTGCCCCAGCACCGCACCGAACCCGCCGTACAGCAGGGCCGTGAGGCGCAGCTCCGGTGCAAGCTGCCAGCAGAACCAGCAGGCAGCGGCGGTTTTCAGCACATCGCCGGCCAGCACCAGCAGACCGGCGCGCTTACCCAAATGGGTCATGATGTTGGCCATGCCCGGATTTCCGCTGCCGATCTGGCGTGCGCTTTCCCCGGCTGTGCAGCGTGCCACCACCTCGGCCGTGAGAAAACAGCCGAACAGATACCCCGCCGCAAGGCAGAGCAACCGCAAAAATACCCCATATCCCCAGCTCACTGCCAAGCCCCCCTCTTCGTTTTTATACAGTATAGGCGCACACTGCGCCGTTTAACCGTGAGGTGTTATAGATGGATTTGCAAGCATTGCAGAATGAATGTCTGAACTGCCGCCGCTGCGCACTGTGCGACACCCGCACCCATGTCGTGTTCGGGCAGGGGGTTCCCAGCAGAGGTCATGTTTGTGGGTGAAGGCCCCGGCGCCAGTGAGGGACGAGCAGGGGCAGCCCTTTGGCGCAGCGGCCAGCTGCTCGACCATTATCTGGAAGCAGTTGACCTGAGCCGGGAGAAAAAATGTCTATATTGCCAACATCATAAAATGCCGTCCGCCGCAGAACCGTGACCCGCTGCCGGAGGAATCCACCGCCTGTATGCCGTGGCTGCGCCAGCAGTTCCAGCTGATTCGACCCAAGATTGTTGTGTGTGGCCGCGTGGCTGCACAGCAGATGATGGACCCGGCCTTTTCGATTTCCCGCGATCACGGCAGATTTTTACGAAAAGCAGGGACACTACTTTATGGCAACCTATCACCCCTGCAGCGCTGCTGCGCTATCCTGTCAACAAGCCTGCGGTGTTCGGCGACTTTGTCAGCCTGCGGGAAAAGATCACACAGGTCTGTGAGCATACCTATTAAAACCAGTATACCACCCGATGCAAGGAGGAAAGCAGCATGGAGCCTGAGACACTGGCACTGACGCTGCCCATACGGCGTCTGGTGGAATTTTTATTGCGCACCGGCAGCATCGACAGCCGCTTTACCGGCTTTGACCGTGCCCTTGAGGGGGCGCGCCTGCACCGCAAGCTGCAGCGGGCCGCTGTCAAGGAATTCCCCGACTATCAGGCGGAGGTAGGCGTCCCTCCGGCAGCAGCGCAGCTGTGCCGGTGTGTGCTATACGCTTGAGGGCGTGCCGACGGCATCTTTACCGATACGGACGGCATGACAACGATCGACGAGATCAAAACCACAACGCTGCCGCCGGAGCTTATCACCGGCGAGCAAAGCCCGGAGCATTGGGCGCAGGCACAGATCTATGCAGCCATCTATGCCGCGCAGCAGGGACTATCCGCCATGCGGGTGCGGCTGACCTACTATCAGGCGGATGAGGAGCTGGAATTTCGCTTTAGCCATGACTATACAGCGGACGCACTGGACACCATCGTCACCGACCTGCTGACCCGGTATGCCCCCTGGGCCAAGCGCGCCGCCGAGTGGCAGCGGCTGAGCCGGCCTCGCTGGCTGCGCTCCGCTTTCCCTTTGACAGCTACCGGCCCGGGCAGCGGGCCATGATCGGTGCGGTGTACAAGACCTGTACCGAGGGCGGGCGCCTGCTCTGTCAGGCCCCCACCGGCATCGGCAAGACGATGAGCGTGCTTTTCCCTGCGCTGAAGGCTGTGGGAGAGGGCGGGCCGGTGTTCTACCTGACTGCGCGCGGCACGACCCGGCAGCGGCCGAAAACGCCCCTCGCGCTGCTGCGCACGCCGACCCGGCACTCAAGCTGCGCAGCGTCACCCTGACCGCCAAGGACAAAATCTGCCTGCAGGAGCATCGTGAGTGTACGCCGGAGGCGTGCCCCTATGCCAACGGCTACTATGACCGAGTAAAGCAGGCACTGTGGGATGGACTGGACACCCATACCCTGACCGCCGAGGCTCTGCAGGCGCTGGCACGCCGCCACAAAAGGTATGCCCGTTTGAGCTGGGGCTGGATCTGAGCCTTTGGTGTGATGTGGTCGTGGGCGATTACAACTACCTGTTTGACCCGGTCGTGCATCTCGTTCGCTTTTTTTGATACAGCGGGTGATTATATCTTCCTGCTGGATGAGGCGCACAACCTGCCCGGCCGCGCCCGCGATATGCACAGCGCGTCGCTGACAAAAAGCGCCTTCTACGATGCCAAAAAGCGGCTCGGCAAGGGAAAAAGCAGCCTGAAAAATGCCCTGACGAAGGTCAATAACCTCTTTATCGAGTGGCGGCACCGCGTGAGGAAACGCCCGGCGACAGCCGCTTTGAGGACCTTTTTTGAAGAAAGCCGGGCAGAAGCACTGGACCGCGCCCTGACGAAGCTCTGTGAGCCGCTGGAAATCTGGCTCGATGAGCATCGTGACGGATGAAACACATGAGGCGCTGCTGCAGCTCTACTTTGACATCCGCCTGGCTGCGTGTGGCAGACACACCTTTGACGACCACTTTGTGCTGCAGGTGTCCGCACACGGCAGTGAGGTCCGCGCCGCCATGCTCTGTCTTGACCCAAAAAGTGATTTTCTGGCGGCGGATTTTGCCAAGGGCGCGCCGCGGTGCTCTTTCAGCGCCACGCTGGCCCCGGCAGGCTACTATAAAGATCTTGCGGCCAGTGCCGGACGCCCGGGCCGTGGCGCTGCGCAGCCCGTTTGATTCCGGCAATCTGGGGTTGTGGTGTGCGCGTCATGTCAGCACCCGCTACAAGGACCGGGAGGACAGCATTGCGAAGGTGTCCGACCTGCTGGCGGTCATGGCGGGTGCGCGGCGCGGGCATTATCTGGCGTTTTTCCCCAGCTACAGCTATCTGCAGCAGCAGGTGCGGGAGGATTTCACTGCCCGCTATCCCGATATGCCGATCCTCAGTCAGGAGAGCGCCATGGACGAAGCACAGCGTGCAGCGTTTCTGGAACGCTTCCGAAAGCAGGACGAGGAGGCGCTGCTGGGCTTTGCCGTGCTGGGCGGCGTATTCGGCGAGGGCGTGGACCTGACAGGGGAGAGCCTGATCGGCGCGGCTATCGTCAGCCCCGGTCTGCCGCAGATCGGCCCCGGCAGGAGCAGCGGGACTATTTTGAAAAAGACCCGTGGCACCGGCTTTGACTACGCCTACCGCTATCCCGGCATGAACAAAGGTCCTGCAGGCTGCCGGGCGGGTCACAGCCGCACACCGCAGGACCGGGGCGTTGTCCTGCTCATTGACGACCGCTTTGCCGCGTCCGATACCCGCCGCCTGATGCCGCCCCACTGGGAGCATCTGAAAACCGTGGACTCGGCGCAGGCACTGACAGCGGAGCTGGAACGGTTCACAGGGCAGAGAGGCTTCCCCGAGGGGAAGCTGTCAGCGGCCCCGTGCCTGCTGACTGATGAGGGCGGTACGGCTTAGACACCCGCTTTATGAGCGCTTCTGCGCAGACTTGCTCCATCCACATCCTTCTGGGGTCATCACCTTCCCCCGAAGGGGAAGGCTTTGGCTTGTTTGCCCCAAAATCGCAAAATTTGCATGATTTATCCTTCTTGCATTTACAGGCGTGCGTGCTAATACATCCGCACGAAATTTTGCATGTGTATAATAGGGTAAGGGAAAATTATGACGAAAGACCTCACGAGCGGCAGTCCGCTCAAAGTTATTCTGATGTTTACGCCGCTGGTGCTGGGCAACCTGTTCCAGCAGCCCCATGCGCTGGCGGACACCATCATCGCCGGCCGCTTTTCTGCGGTGTCGGTGCGCTGGCTTTGGTCGGCGCAACCGGGTCGGTCAACTATTCGATCCGGCTTTTTGTCATCGGCGTTCGTAACGGCTTTGCAATTCCCATCGCGCAGCTGTCTGGCGCGCGGGATTACAGTGATCTGCGCCGCCATGGGCCAACGCCGTGAAGCTTTGCATTGCGCAGCGTGGTGCCGGACCGTGATGACCGCTGACGCGCCCCATGATGCAGCTGATGCAGACGCCCGGTGATTATCCTTGATTTGTGCCGTCAGTCTATTTGCTGACTTTGCGGAACTTTAACATGGTAGCCATCATGTGCGCACTGGCGACAGCAAAACGCCGCTGTACTTCTGATCCCGACCAGTGCGCTCAATATCGGCTCAGCAATACGTAACTGAACGAAATGAG
>VOFK01001702.1_pt1 | contig 36369 bp, 32 predicted proteins | sample 5384121 | NCBI WGS metagenome assembly VOFK01 (sample SAMN12384730, study PRJNA508395) | human gut metagenome | isolation source: healthy gut J | host: Homo sapiens | reverse complement strand
TGCTCAAACCGCAACAGGTTTGGTGAAAGACAAAACAGGCGAACCTATGATTGGTGTGAATGTACTGGTAAAAGGAACAACCAATGGTACAATCACAGATTTCGATGGTAAGTTTTCAATTCCGGATGTTCCGAGTAACGCTACTTTGGTGGTTTCCTATATCGGGTATCTTACTAAAGAGGTGAAAACCGGAAAAGACTTGGTTATTGTATTGGAAGAAGATAACAAGACTTTGGATGAAGTCGTTGTTATTGGTTATGGTACAGTAAAAAGACGTGATTTGACAGGATCTGTCGCTTCTGTTACCGGTGAAAAATTAGCGGCTAATCCGGTTGCTAATGTCGCACAGGCTTTACAAGGACAATTGCCTGGTGTAAGTGTGACTTCTCAAGACGGTCGTCCGGGTGCAGGTATGTCTATCCGCATTCGTGGAGGTGGTTCTATCACTCAGTCTAATGATCCCTTGTTTATTGTAGATGGTGTTCAAGTTAGTGGCATTGATGATATTCCTGCTGACAATATCGAAAGTATTGATGTGTTAAAGGATGCTGCTTCTACGGCTATTTATGGTGCTCGTGGTGCTAACGGTGTAATATTGGTTACTACAAAGGGCGGCAAGGATGGCCGGGTCTCTGTCAAGTATAATATGTATTATCAGATGAAGGAGAATCCGAAATTATTGGAGACTATGGATCCTTATGACTATGTGTATAATACATGGGCATATATGAAGAGTCTGGGAGATTCTTATGGTGATGGAGTTGCCAGATATTTTGGATTAGGATCCAAGTACGGAAATCATTTGAATGAATATAAAAATATGACCACTCATAATTATATAAATGATTTGATGCAGACTGCGTCATCTTGGAATCATGATGTATCTTTATCTGGTGGTACAGATAAAACTAAGTTTTATTCATCAGTGAACTATATGGATGATGAAGGTATCCGTGTGAAGTCTGGTTTCCAGCGTTGGAATGCGAATTTCAAATTGACGCAAAAGATTAATAAAAAGTTAACTGCGGATTTTGACTTGCGTTATAGTGAAATAGAAGTAAATGGATCTGGTTTTGGTAATGCAACCTCTGCTTACACTTATCGTCCTGTGGATAATCCTTTGGGTGATGCTTCTTTTACTGCTGGATTTGGTCAAGGTGATACAAATATGGAAGAAACTAGTAATCCTTTGTATTACTTGAATACTGTAGATTATATAAAAAACATGTACCGTATCCGTGCAAAAGGTGCTTTAACTTGGAATGTTATTAAAGGTTTGACGGCAAAGACGGAGCTATCGTTAAATCGTAATTGGAACCAAGAAAAGACATGGAATGCAGGACAGACAGAAAAAGATAATAGTTCTGCTAAATTGAAGAAAAGTGATGGTTACGGTGTGCGTTGGGCAACTACTTTGAATTACGAAGTACAGGGGCTTGGAGATGATCATAGTTTGTCTTTCTTGGTTGGTAATGAAGTCTTGGCATCAAAGTCGATTATACTGAAATCTATGGTGTAGGGTATCCTAAGGATTTACTATGGATGATGCGTTTGGTATGATTAATATGACTACTCCTTCATTGGGACAAGATTATTTTAAAGGTGAGATAGGTACTCCTAACCATACTTTGTCTTGGTTTGGCCGTGCTAATTATTCTTATAAAGGTAAGTATCTTTTGACAGCTACATTCCGTGCCGATGGTTCTTCTAAATTTGCACCTAGTCATCAGTGGGGATATTTCCCGGCAGCAGCTGCAGCGTGGAGAATTTCAGATGAAGCTTTCATGGAAAATACAAGAGACTGGTTGGATAATCTGAAACTTCGTGTATCGTATGGTACTTCTGGCTCTGATAATATTGATGCTTCTTTATGGAGAGAGACCTGGAAGACCAAACAGATAACAGTGGATGGTGAAAAGTTACCACTTATGTACCTGGGTGACATGAAGGAAATCCTGACTTGAAATGGGAAACTACTATCAGTCGTAATTTAGGTGTTGATTTTGGTTTCTTTAATAACTGGGTTCGCGGTAGCTTGGATTATTATTGGAATACGACAAAGAATATCTTAATGAAAGTGCCTATCGATGCAGCGTCTGGTTATAGCTATCAGTTCCAGAATGTAGGTAAAACTTCAAATAAGGGAGTTGAATTGGCTTTAGGCTTTGACATTGTTCGTGGTAAAGATTTTAATTTAGGTGTAAACTTGACTTATAATTATAATAAGAATAATATTGACGAACTGATGGATGGGGTCTTGGCAGATACGAGAGCTATGAATGATTGGGGTTCATCTATGGCTAAGCCTGCTTATGATTATATTATCCGTGAAGGTCAGCCTGTAGGTACGATCCAAGGTTTTAAATCAGAAGGATATTATATGATTGATGATTTTACTTATGCAGATGGTAAATACACATTGAAACCAGGTGTTCCTGATATTCAAGGTATTGTGAATTATCCGGATGGAGTTAAAGTACTGGCAGCAGATGGACAAACCGCCGTACCGGGTATGCCTAAATTTGCAGATACAACAGGTGATGGTGTTGTGGACGAGGATGACAAAACGATTATCGGTAAGCTATGCCACAGCATACAGGTGGTTTTACAATTAACGGTAATTGGAAGGCAATCGATTTTTCTGTAGGCTTTACTTATCAGATTGGTGGCGATGTGTACAATGCCAATGCAATGCACTCATTGATGGGAAATAAAGACAATTCCGCTGGTCAGAACCGTTTGAAGTTTGTTTCTGAAACTTTCAAATATTATGATGTTGATGCAAATGGTGACTTGATGCTGGTGAAAGATCCTACAGCTTTGGCGGCTCTTAATGCGAATACAAACTACAGTTCTTTCTTCTCTGAATATGGAATCGTAAGTTCTAAGTTTATTGAAGATGCGTCTTATTTGCGTCTGAATACATTGACAGTAGGTTATACTTTCCCGAAAAATTGGATGAATAAGATTGGATTGCAGAATGCACGTGTGTATTTTACAGGAAGCAACTTGTTCTGTATTGACGGATACTCTGGTATAGATCCGGATGTCAACACGAAGACCGATGGTAAGGATGGCTTCCCTACACCTTATTTTGATTACCAGTCTTATCCTAAGGCTAGAACTTATACCTTTGGTGTTAATTTAACTTTCTAATTAATGGAGATGAATCGTATGAAAAAAATAGTATATTCAACACTTTTCTTTGCTGGAATGTTTTTGACTACAGCATGTAGTGATTATTTGGAGGTTGGCTCTCCTTCTATTGTAGATTCGGATTTTGTCTTTTCTAATCCGACAACAGCACGTGCCGCATTAGACGGTGCTTATGAACAGTGGAGGGATTGTGCGCAGAATAAGGTTTTTGGCGATGGATTGTTTTATGCTGCTGATATTGCCGGGTCTGATATAGAACGTCACCCGGAGTCTTTCTCTAATCAGTTGGGGCGCCATTATCCGGAATGTCTTTATCAAAACGGTACATATGCAAGTAGTTATGGATTGACTTCGTATTTGAAGGAGAATGATATTTATGCTAGCTTGTATTCGGTTGTGAGCAAGCCAATGCGGTGATAACATCCATGGAAAACGCATCGATTTTGAATCGATCATCAATGGTGGACAATCAGAGATGGGGCAAATGTATGGTGAGGCGATAGCTATGCGTGCTACGGCTTATCGTGAACTGTGCAAGAACTTCGGGGACGTACCTTACGTAGGTGTTTATGGTGTTGTGCCTAAAGGTTTGGTTTCCCGTGATTCTATTTATGATGTATGTATTGAAGATTTGCAGAAAGTGGAACCTTTGATGTACACCATCGGTTCCATTCCCGGCATTGCTGCTGCCAATAAAAATTATTTTTCTAAAACCTATGTGCAGGCTTTGATTGGAAGAATGTGTTTGGATGCAGCTGGATATCAGACCCGTCGTGGCGATATTAAACGTGTGAATGGAAAAGGGGAAAGCATGACATTTGAAAACAAGGGAAAGAAAATAATGGAGCTACTTACGGACGTCGTTCTGACTGGCAGAACTTGTACACGATAGCTAAAAAATACTATGAGGCTTTGTTGGCTGATCCGGGTAATGCACAGTTTCATTTGACTGATCCACGGGGTGCCTCGGATAAATCCGGACGTACTTTCAATAATCCTTACCAGTATTTCTTTGAACAGATGCATATGGATGATGCTATTTATGCGGATGAGTCTATTTATGAATATCCCATGCAGCAAGGTGGTGGAAATGATGGTCGCCCCTATTCTTTCGGCCGTCCTTCGTCTGGTGGCTCAAAGGCTGCGTATCCATGTAAGAGCTATGGACAGGGACGTATAAATCCTGCTTATTTTTATGGAATCTTTGATCCGAATGATATGCGTCGTGACGTGAGCATTACTATGACCGGCAGTAATGGTAAAGGGGTTGAGAAGTTGATTCCTTTTGTCCCCAACTCAAAAGCTGAAGGCGGTGGCTTGACATTGAATAAATGGGATGAGAACCGTCAGGCTAATCCATGGGTGGCAGCACAGCGTAAATCAGGTATCAATGGTCCGTATATGCGTATGTCTGAAGTTTATTTGGGCTATGCGGAAGTATGTGCGGCATTAGGTGATGTGGTTACAGGTAAACAATATTTAAAAACAGTTCGTGAACGTTCGTTCCCGCAAGGCTTGGCTGACACAGATGGCTTTATTGCATCTTTTGGCAATGATCTGGTTCGTGCGATTATTGAAGAACGGGGTTTTGAATATGCAGGTGAAGGTGATCGTCGTTGGACATTGATTCGTTCTGGTTATCTTCCGGAAGATATAAAAAGAATCAAAGACATGACTAAAGCTATGATGGATGGTCTGGCAACTAAAGGTTATTATGAGTTTGAAAATGGTAATATCATTTCTGCTTATATATGGACAAAATTAGTTGATGCAAAAACTATATATGGTCATCGTTTGACAGCGCAGTGTCCGATGGACAAGGTCAATGATCCGGTGCTTTATCCGGGATGGCGCGGACAAAAGGATAATTGGGAAGAAATGGGATTGAATTATGGAAATTCGGCTCCAGCTACCAATCTGGCAATAAAAGGGTTGTTTGAAATAGTGTCTGAAGAAGAGGCAGCATCTCTTGAAAGCCAAGGATATGCCAAAGTTAATTGGGGTATTGATTTGGTTGATAATAGAGATGAATATGATAAGTATCTGTTTTGGGATTATGATTACGTTTCGGCTCCTATCTATTTGTGGCCGTTTACTCCTAATGTAATGGCTGCCGGTGGCTTTACGAATGGTTATGGCTTTAAACAGGAATAATAATTCATTCGTTAAACGAAAATAAATGTATGGGGAGAGGGCGTATTGTGAATGCTCTCTCCTTTTTTGTGTTTCTTAAGAATGTATTTCTAAACAGGCATTCCTGTTATTATCGCATTGACAATTTGAACTTAAGGTTTGCTTTCTTAAAGCTTGTAATTTCTGCTACCATAGCTGTCACCATTTTACCGAATCACCTATGGATAGGTAGATGTAGAGGGCAGCAGTTTGTTGTAGGAAGTTACAATAAGAAAGGTAGAAATCTTTTTTGTGATAGGTTTGTTCGCCTGTTGCAAAATTGTGCACATAAAAGACCAATTTTTACCTTGTTCTTCTTTGATAGCCTGTTACTTTTGTATCAAGACATATTTTAATCAGATACGAAATGAAATTGAAGTTTTTAGTAAGTACAATAGTTAGCATCATGATATGGCCGGCAAGTATTATGGCACAAAGTGAATTGATTCCAATGATAGAAATACCTGCGGGAAATTTCTATATGGGGACTTTGGGTGAAGATGAAAATTATGATGAAGCACCTATGCATAAGGTGCACATATCTAAACCGTTTAAAATGGGACTGACCGAAGTGACTAATGCGCAATATGAATTGTTCTGTCCCGAACATAAGTCGTTGCGTGGTAAAAATGGTTTCTCAAGTGAAGATGACGAAGCGGTGGTGTTCGTAACTTATCAAGATGCCGTTGCCTTTTGTGACTGGTTGACCCGGAAAGAAGGAAAAACGTATCGTCTGCCTACCGAAGCTGAATGGGAATATGCATGTAAGGCAGGCCGTTACTGGAACTTCTATATGGATGACAAGCTTCCTGCCGCTTGGCAAAAGAATCAAGTGATAACGGCTTCTCTAAAACCCTTGTCCTTGAAAGTGGCACAAACTCCTCCTAACGAATGGGGGCTATATGATATGTGCGGAAATGTGGAGGAATGGTGTTTGGACTGGTATGGGCCATATATAGACAAGGAACAGACTGATCCTGTCGGCTATTCGGACGGTATAGCACGTGTGACCAGAGGAGGCAGTCATAATACACCGGTGAAATATCTCCGTTCGGCAAACCGTATGGCTATGTTGCCGGAGGATAAACATACAATGACGGGCTTTCGGGTGGTACAGGCAGAGTATCCGCAAACTGCTCCGCTTTCTCAGCCAAAAGATGAGTATGTTGTGTCTCAGATAAAATGGGATTGGAACTCTCAATGTGTCACGGAACCTGTCTTCGCTGCTCCTTTGGTTTATGTGCATGAACCGGATGTGCATAGTGGAACGCCTTTTTTCAAGCATAATCATCAGCCGGCATTGACTTGGTGTGATAATGGAGACTTGTTAGCAGTGTGGTTTTCTACCAATGAAGAAAAAGGCCGTGAGATGGTGGTGCTCTCTTCGCGCTTGCGTGCCGGAAGCTGTGAATGGGAAAAGCCCCGTATGTTTTATCAGATAGCTGATCGTAACTTGACCGGAACTGCATTGTTGAACGACCGTCAAGGGACTCTTTATCATATCAATGGAGTGGAAGCGGCCGGACATTGGCAGAATTTGATGATGACTTTGCGTACAAGTACAGATAATGGACAAACTTGGAGTAAACCTCGTATGATTGCTCCCGAGCATACGAAACGCCATCAAGTGATAGCCGGAACCTCTATTACAAAGGAAGGCTGGTTTGTCCAGGCTTGTGATGCCGGACCCGGTGGAAGAGACGGGGCTGCTGTTCATATCAGTAAGGATAAGGGAAAAACTTGGACGGACCCATGGGATGGAGCACCCTTGCCTGATTTTAAAGAAGGGAGAACAGGTACCACTATCGCTGGAATCCATGCCGGAGTGGTGCAATTGAAGGATGGCAGATTGATGGCATTGGGACGTAACAATAGCATTCGTGATAAAGAAGGACGTTTACGTATGCCCATGAGTGTATCTGATGATATGGGCAAGACTTGGCATTATTCCGCTTCGGAATTTCCACCCATTGATGGAGGACAACGGCTGGTATTGATGCGTTTGAATGAAGGTCCTATTTTACTGATATCTTTTACTGAACATCCTTATCGTACTCCGAAAGAGGAGCGTGGAATGATGTTTACTAATCAATCAGGAAAGCCTTTTAAAGGATATGGCATGTATGCTGCTTTGTCATACGATGAAGGTAAGACCTGGCCTGTAAAACGCTTGTTGACTGATGGCATTTATCGTTTTCTTAATGGTGGGGCTTGGACCCAGTTTTTTGAAATGGATGAGAATCACGCTGAGCCTCGTGGCTACCTGGCCGGAACACAAACACCTGATAATATGATTCATTTGATAACAAGCCGCTTCTATTATAAATTTAATTTAGCTTGGTTGAAAGGAAACGAAAGTGCTATATCTCCTCATTCTTTGTCTGACTAAAGGGTGTAGAACACATATGTCCAATACTTTATATCGTTTTTTTTCGTTTTTAGGTTGTGTTGTTTATTATAAATGAAAGTAAACGAAATAAAATAAAGAAAAAAAGTGCAAAATTACTTTTGTTTTCCGAAAATATTTCTACTTTTGCAATGTGTGATTTAAGATACTATGATTATGGAGCACGCTTAAAGAGAACACAAAAAGAATTATTAAATCTAAAATGATTATTTGTTAACCCAGGAAAGTATGGAAAATGTTCAGAAAACAAGGCGTTTGTTTGCAAGCGCATACGGTTGTAAAGCCAGCCGTTCTTTTCTTATTTGGGGCTTGTCGGCCGCAATGTTCATAAGTGTTATACCGATGATGGCTGAGGTTTCTGTCGGTGGAAAAAACATTGGTGTTCAAATTGTTAGTCAGACAAAGAATATTACCGGAACCATTATTGATGAAACAGGTGAACCTATGATTGGTGTGTCGGTTTTAGTTCAAGGGACTACTACTGGAACTGTTACAGATTTGGATGGTAAATTTACATTGGAAGTTCCTGCAAACGCTACATTAGTTGTTTCCTATATCGGATACAAAACTCAGAATGTAAAAGTCGGTAGCCAAAATACGTTTGCCATTAAGATGGAGAGTGATAATGAGGTGCTTGATGAAGTTGTAGTGATTGGTTATCAGACTATTAAACGTAAGGACTTAACTGGTTCTGTTGCTTCTGTTAGTGGTAAAACCGTGTCTGTTATGCCTGTTTCTAATGTAGCACAGGCTATGCAAGGTAAACTTCCTGGTGTGAACATTACCTCACAAGATGGACGTCCTGATGCGGCGATTTCTATTCGTGTGCGAGGAGGAGGTTCCATTTCGCAAAGTAATGAACCTTTGATTCTGGTAGATGGTGTAACTGTGAATTCTTTAAATGATATTCCGTCTGATCAAGTGGAAAGTATTGATGTGTTGAAGGATGCATCTTCTACTGCTATTTATGGTGCACGTGGTGCCAATGGAGTAATTCTTGTAACTACAAAGGGAGCAAAAGAAGGGAAAGTTTCTGTTTCTTATAATGGTTATGTTAAATTTAATACACCGACTAAATATTTGGCAACATTGGATCCTTATGATTATTTATCGTTTGTTTGGGGAAATGCAGCTGCTAGTGGCGATGCATATCGTCTACCATTCGAAAAATTGTATGGCATCGGTGATTATTCTGGTAGTAATACAGGAGGTATAGAAAGTTATCGTAACACCAGGAATTATAACATCCAAAAAGATGTGTATAATAGTTCTGTATCTCATAACCATGATTTGTCGGTTAGTGGAGGCACTGAAAAAACAAAAGTTTTGTTTGCGATGAATTATATGGATGAGCAAGGTATGAAACTTAATTCTTATGCAAAGCGTGGAGGTGTTTCGTTGAAAATTAATCAGAAATTACGTGATAATTTGGATATTAATTTAGATACCCGTTATAGTGATATGCGTACTATGGGAGATGAAGGAACAACTAATGGTTCCGGCTCATTGCTTTCATCTTCTTATCGTTTTCGTCCGATTGCTACTCGTGATATTTTGGGGGACTTGAATGCTTTGCGTGAAGGGAATATGGAGATGTATGGTCGTCAGTCTGCCTGGGATACTTATAGTCCTGTGGCTCGTATCGGAGATTATGATCCACTATATATTAAACAAAGACTTCGTGGTACTTTATCTTTAAATTGGAGATTGTTTGACGGCTTTGCATATCATACTGACTTTACTTTAAACCAATCATGGGAACAAGATAAGATTTGGGGGGGAGCTATTTATAATAATTATTTGGATGACGAAACAGGAGCCAAACTATATGCGGGAAATGTGGAATATACAAAGCGTGACAGTTGGGGACTGCGTTGGACGAATACAATCAGTTATGACTTCAATTTTTTACCTAAACAGCATCGTTTGAATATTCTGTTGGGACATGAAGTTACAGACTCCGGAGGTAGTAAAATGTCAATTTCAGCTAGTCACTTTCCCTCTAATTTTACAAAGGATAATGCATTTGCCATGATTAACCAATATGATGCGGAGCATGGAACAAGTAAATTTTCTTCTGGAGTAGATATTCCTGGACGTATTCTCTCATTCTTTGGTCGTGCTAATTATACATTGATGGATCGTTATTTGTTTACTGTGACATTCCGTGCCGATGGTTCTTCTAAGTTTTCCCCCCGAACACCGTTGGGGATATTTTCCTGCTGCGGCTTTTGGATGGCGCCTTTCTGAAGAAACTTTCATGGAAGGGACGAAAGATTGGTTAGATAACTTGAAAGTTCGTTTGTCTTATGGTACGGTAGGTAATGATGGTATCAGCTCAGATTTATGGTCACAAACGTGGACTTCTGAAACAGATTTACGATATCAATATATACTAAATAACCAGTATTCATCTTCTTATGACCTTTCAACGGAACAAATGGCAAATAAAAATCTAAAATGGGAAACAACTATAACACGTAATTTTGGTTTTGATTTCGGATTTTTAAAGAACCGTTTGTGGGGATCTTTGGATTTATATTGGAATACAACAAAGGATTTGCTGATGTTGACTTCGCTTCCGGGGATTACCGGATTCACATCTACGTATGATAACATTGGTCAGACTAGTAATAAGGGAATTGAGTTTTCTTTGTCAGGTGTGATTTTTGAAAATAAAGATTGGAATATTACGGCTGGTATGAATATAAATTTCAATAAGGGTAAGGTCGATAAGTTGGCAGAAAATGTAACAGGTTTATATGGCTCTAGTTGGTGTGGCAGTAGCAGTTTCCCGGGTGAGGATTATATTTTACAGGAAGGTAAACCTGTGGGTATGGTCAGAGGTTTTATATATGATGGCTTTTATACTACAGATGACTTTAATTATGTAAACGGACAATATATATTGAAAGAGGGCGTGGCAGATTTAGGTTCTTTTATTAATCCTGTACATGGGGTAGACCGTCCGTCCGGACAAAATGCCTATCCGGGTCTTCCGAAATTTAGGGATATGGATAATAGCGGCAGCATTGATGAGAAAGATGTTACCATTATTGGTGATATGAATCCTGTTCATACAGGTGGTTTCAATATCAATACAACTTATAAAAATTTTGATTTAGGATTGTATTTTAATTGGAGTTATGGTAATGATGTGTATAATGTGAATAAAATCGCTTCCTTGTACGGTGCAAAAGAAAAAGGAGTATATGAGAATAAACTTGGCTTTATGAAAGACTCCTATAAGATTTATGACGTGGTAGATGGGAAATTAGTTCGTCTCACTACTCCTGAGCAATTAAATGCAGCTAATGTAAATGCTAATTTACCATTACCTTATAGTGAAAATGGGGTTACTTCCAGTATTGCTATTGAAGATGGTTCTTATTTGCGTCTGAACACGTTGACATTGGGGTATTCATTGCCCGATAAGGTTTTGCATAAGGCTGGTTTGAGTAAATTGCGTATTTATGGAACAATCTATAATTTGTTTACCTTAACCGGTTACTCAGGTCTGGATCCTGAAGTTAGTGCTAATACCTCTCAGAATAAGGCGAAATACCCTACAGTAGGATTGGACTGGGGTACTTATCCTAGAGCACGTTCGTTTGTGGTTGGTTTAAATCTTGCTTTCTAATCAAAAAAACAAATCATTAAATTAATTATTATGAATAAATTAGCAACATATATATCTGCATTGGCACTATGCTGTTCCTTTGCTCAATGTAGTGATTATCTGAATACTTCTTCACCGGAGAACACTGGAGATGAGTTTGTAACCTCTTCTACTTCCGAAACTTTTAAAATCCTGTCTTGGTGTTATGCTAATTATCGGCAGAATTGTATTATGGGAGCTTATCGTTGGAATGATCCCATTGGCTCAGACTCTGAAATATATCCGGAAATAGGCTCTTTAAATAATGCCAACGCTAGACTATTACCGGAATTGTTAAGTGTAAATGCTGGTGGTTCAGGCTTCAACGGGCTTTATACTACGATTGCACGTGCATCTAAGGTAGCGGAATTGGTAGCTGATAAACCTGCATTTCAAGATGCTGTGGCAGCAGGAAAAGTAAATGATTGGACTCAACTTTATGGTGAGGCTTTAACAATGAAGGCTTTCTGCTATTTTGATTTGGTAAAACATTATGGTGATGTACCTTATGGATATGAAAATAACAATGTGGAAGATTATTCATTGACTTCCCGTTTTGAAATTTATGATAATCTTATTGAGATATTGAAGGAGGCAGAAGCATTGATGTATCCACTGGGAGAAGGTGGCATTACTGCTGAACGTTTTTCCAAGGGGTTTGCTGACGCGTTGTTAGGACAGATAGCTCTTTATTCCGGTGGATATCAGACAATTCGTACAGATGTTCCCGGTTTGTATGGTGACGTACAGTTTACGACAAAAGGAAAAGAAGAACTAGGATGTGTCTATGCTCGGCGCAATGATTATCTAGATTATTATAAGATTGCCGAGAAGTATTTTCAGGCTGCTTTGAATAATAAAGGAACGGCTGCTTTAGTTACGGTTGATGACCGGAGTTATGCGAATAATCCGTTTCAGCGTCATTTCCAATACACTCATGATCTGGCTCTTAGTCCGGAATCTATTTTTGAAGTAGGTAATATACAAGGGGGACAAAGTGGGCAGACTACTACCAGTGAATATTCTTATGCTTTTGGACGCCCGTCTAGTGGTGGTAGTAATCAGGCTGCGCCTTGCAAGTCGTTTGGAGCGTTACGTATTATTCCCTCTTTCTATTATGGTGAGTTTGAAGCGGGTGATATGCGTAGAGATGCTAGTGTGACTGTTACTGGCAGTAAAGGTGATGGCAATGAAGCTCTGTTGTCTTTTGCTCCGGGTAGCAAGTTAGATGGGGGAATTGCTATTAATAAATGGGATGAGAATCGTATGAATCCTCCTTATACTACATCTCAACGTACTTCGGGAATGAATTGGCCGGTGTTGAGGCTTGCTGACCTTATTTTGATGCAAGCGGAGGTTAAAGCAGAATTAGGAGCAGAAGGAGAAGCAATCCAATTACTTAACCAAATTCGTCAACGTGCATTCGGGAATGCTGAACATGATATTTCAGCTTCAGGTGAAGTTTTGAAGGAAGCTATTTTGCAGGAGCGCAAATTAGAACTTTTAGGTGAAGGCACTCGTCGCTGGGATTTGATTCGTTCGGGTAAGTTTGTGGAAAAAGCTTTAGCTGTTCGTGCAGAAATGACGGAGATGGTTAATGATTTGCAAACAAAAGGATACCATGAATTTGCTAATGGGAATGTGATCTCGAATTATATATATACTAAAAAAGTGCATTTAAGTTCACCATTGACTTTTGATCCTGACGAGTCAAATCCAGCTCTGTATCCAGGATGGAGAGGACAATACGATTATAGTACCACTCCGGTAAAAGTTACTGGAACAGACCACAACTTGGCTATTGAGGGATTGTTTAATTATATAGATCCCAATGGTACTGAAGCAAAGAAATTGTTTGACGAGGGATATGCGAAAGGTTGATTGGGGAGTGACATTAGTGAAATATGCTGATCATTATACAAATAGTAATTTGTTGCCGGGAGTAAAGGAAGGTAATGTTCCTCCCAGATATTATTGGCCTATTCCATTCGAAACGTTGAGCAAGTCTAAAGGAAAGATAACGAATGGATATGGTTTGGCACAAGAATAAAGATTATATATGAAAAACATTTTATCTGTTTGCGCATTTTTGCTAGCCTTTGGGGCGCTCCCTTTATGGGGGCAGTCCCAAGATCCTTTGAATGAGGATCAAACAACTGTACGTATTTTAGAAGGTGATAATTCGGATCCTTCTATTGTCCGTTATGGAAAATCTTATTATCTAGTTCATTCTTCTTTTGTTTATACTCCAGGATTGGTAGTTTACAAATCAGATGATTTGGTGAACTGGGTTCCATGTTCCACGGCTTTAACTACTTTTACTGGAGATATCTGGGCTCCGGACATCGTATTTCATAACAAGCGTTTTTATATCTATTTTCCGACTTTGAATGGGAAAGGAAAGAAAACCAATATGGTAACTTGGGCGGATACTCCGGAAGGTCCGTGGAGTACTCCGGTAGATTTGAAAATAGGAGGAATTGATCCGGAACATGTGGTTGGTGAGGATGGAAAACGCTATCTGTTGCTCAGTTCCGGTGCTTTATATCCATTGTCGGATGACGGATGCTCTATTACAGGAGAACCGGTTCGGATTTATAAGGAATGGGAAATACCGGAGGAATGGGATATAGAAGGAGTTTCCATGGAAGGCTTGAACGTGAAAAAAGTAGGAGAGTACTATTATTTGTTCGTGGCCGAAGGAGGTACGGCAGGTCCTCCCACCAGTCATATGGTAGTACAGGCACGTAGTAAAAATATAATGGGTCCTTGGGAGAATGCTCCTTTCAATCCGCTTCTTCGTACGGAATCCCGTAATGAAAAATGGTGGAGTAAAGGGCATGGCTCTATTGTTGATACGGAAGATGGACGGTTATTTATGATTTTCCATGCTTATGAAAACGGATTCCAGACATTGGGGCGTCAGACCCTTTTACGTGAACTGGTCCAAAAAGAAGATGGATGGTTACATTTGAGAAGGAGCCATTTCTTTACCTGCACCGGAACGTTTGAAATTATCTGGTATAGAAGATTTTGTATGGCAGACGTGCCGGGAACATAACTTAAATGATCGGTTCCGGATTACTTCTGATAAAATCAGTATAGAGGCAAAGGGGAATACTCCAAAAGAAGGATCTCCCTTATTAGCACGTACCAGTGCTCATAAATATGAAGTGGAGGCTTGTTTTGAACTGAAAGGTGAAAATACATCTGCCGGATTGGTGGCTTATTATGATGAGAATTATCATTTTGGATTTGGTTTTAATCATAAGCAGATGCTTCGTTATCGGCGTGGGCAAGTAAGTCGTACGGAATCAAAACTTCCTCAAGCAAACCAATGTGGAAAGATGTGGCTGCGTTTGCGGAATGATGCTAATGTATTGTCGGCCTGGTACAGTGCCGATGGTAAAAAATGGCATAAGTATCCATGGGGATTTGAGATATCGGGAGTACATCATAATACGGTATATGGTTTCTTGTTTGTCCGCCCAGGTATTTTTGCCGGTGGTGATGGGCAGGTGGAAGTAACAGATTTTGTTTTGAGAAATCTTGATTGATGCGTTGTTTAGCTGGAATTTAATGATTGAATTGCTTATGAAATATTGCTGCTCTTTTTTATTGTTATTGCTTTTGGGGATTTCCGGTGGATTTGCCCAGGATAAGGTGGAGTGTTGGGGACGTTATGAAATCTCCCTGCCTGCCAAAGTAAAGGGGAACCCTTTTGATATTGAGCTTACGGCAACGTTTAGCGGACCGGATACTACATTGACTGTACGTGGATTCTATGACGGAAATGATACCTTCAAAATTCGCTTTATGCCTGTGAGCCAGGGAGTATGGTCGTACGTGACGCAGAGTGAGATTCCCGTGCTGAATAAGGTGAAAGGGCGGATAGAATGTATTGCTCCGGGTAAAGGAAATCATGGTCCAGTTAAAGTGGATGGAACTTATAATTTTAAATATGCTGACGGAACGCGTTATTATCCAGTTGGAACTACTTCTTATGATTGGATGCATGTGGCAGGTAACCAGCCTGATCAGACAGTGAAATCATTGGAACTATCCAAGTTCAATAAAATCAGGATGCTGTTTTTTGTGCAAAACTTTGATCCGGATTATCCTGAACCCTCCATGTTTCCTTTTGAGATAAAGAAGATAGTAAAGGATGAAAAGGGAAAACCTGTGTATGAATGGGATTTCACCCGCTTCAATCCTGCTTATTTTGCTCATGTGGAAGCATGTGTGGATAAATTGGTCGGAATAGGAGTAGAGGCTGATTTGATTCTTTTCCACCCTTATGATGGTGGTCGTTGGGGATTTGACAGAATGCCTTTGGAAGCCGGTGTCCGATACTTGAAGTATCTGACAGCCCGTATGAGTTCATTTCGCAATATTTGGTGGTCATTGGCCAATGAATATGATTTTTTGAGAGAATTAAAACCGAAATATTGGGATACTTTTACACATACGGTAGCAGAGAATGATCCTTATTCCCATTTATGCTCCATTCATACTTATACAGCTAAGTATTATAAATATTGGGAACCTGAATACACTCATGCCAGTATACAGGACCAGGCACCTGTAGAAGGTTTTGGAAGGGCGGCTACGGTGAAGAATATTTATAAGAAACCGATTATTTTTGATGAGGTATGTTATGAGGGTAATATGGATAACCGATGGGGAAGCTTGAGCGGTCAGGAATATCTTTATCGCTTGTGGCAAGGGCTGATTGTGGGACTTACGTAACTCACGGAGAATGTTATATGGATAATCCAAAAGATTATTCCCGTGATTTTCTGGCTGTAGGAGGAACTTTTCAAGGGGAGTCCTGGAAGCGCATCGGCTTTACAAGACAGATTTTGGATGCACTCCCCAATCCCTTGCATTTATGCGATAGTAGTTGGGACCCATATACTTCTACTGCCGGAGAAAACTATTATATGATTTATCTGGGCAAGAAATAAGACCGGAATGGATATTTGATTTACCGGTAAAAAACGCTTTTTATCCACGTTTGAAAGAAGGAGTACGTTTTAAAGTGGAAGTCATTGATACTTGGAACATGACGATAGCCGAATGGCCTGTCGTTTTTGAAACGACTGCTCCTGTAAAAGATAGGGTGTATGATAAAAATCAAGGGAGAGTAAGACTGCCTGCAAGTCCTTATCTGCTGCTAAGGATAACTGAAGTAGAATAATTAATGAATGTGTTAATTTGCTAATATGCTGATTTGCCGTTTGGTTCCGCTATGTTCGCATGTCAATTAGTCTATTAGCAAATTGGCAAATTAGCACATTATTCAAAATTTGCACATAATAGACCAATTTTTACCTTTCTGTCCCCTGTCTCTCGTTTACTTTTGTAGTAGAACAAATCTTAATCTATACAAAATGAAACATTTACATTTCCTCGCTTTTGCCTTGTGCTGGCTTGTATGGGGACATCTGTTAAAAGCACAAAGTATTGATCATTATAGTTCGTTAGATCCTTCGCAACCTATAGAATTTAAAGGGAACTGCCTTCGTTATGCAGATAAAGAAATTATTTTAGGTCCGAAAACATTTTTTGTTGATGGGCAGTTGTCCGATAGGGAAGTGGCGGATAATCCTTATGTCTTTAATAGTTTCAATAAAGCTGCCGCTAATTTCTCAGCTGGTACGGAAGCGGAACCGATGAAAGTTTATTTGGCTCCTTATGTCTATTGGATTGATGATCCAGATGACCCTGCTATTCGTGTTGGTAAAGACGGACGTGAACCGTTCGGCTTGGTTGTTAAATGCCCTTATCTCCATATTATCGGATTGAATAGCCATCCTGAAAATACAGTCCTGGCATCCAGCCGTGGACAGACACAGGGGGCTGTCGGTAATTTCACCATGTTTGATTTTTGGGGAGACGGTCTGTTGGTAAAGGACTTGACCATGGGGAATTTCTGTAATGTCGATTTGGAATATCCTCTGAAGAAAGAATTAAGCAGGAAAAAACGAATGTCTGCCATCACTCAGGCACACGTTGCTTATTGTCATGGCGACAAGATTGTGGCGGATAATGTACATTTCATCAGCCGCTTGAATATGAATCCGTTGAATGGCGCCAAGCGGATACTTTTTAATAAATGCCACATGGAAAGTACGGATGACGCATTGACCGGAACAGGGGTTTATCTGGATTGTACACTTCATTTTTATGGTCAGAAACCTTTTTGGAGAAGTGATATGGGCGGAGCTGTATTTTTGAACTGTGACTTTTATGTGTGTCATGAGGAAGACCGGCAATATTTTTGTAAGTCGGTCGGGCCGTTAAGTATTGTTGATTGCCGTTATCATTCGAAGAAGCCGGTTTATGCGGGCTGGACACATGATCCCACAGGTTGGTTGCGTTGTTACCAATACAATGTGAAACTGAACGGGCAACCTTATGTAATTGGGGCTGACAAGCCTTATAATACGGTTTGCATGGATCAGTTGAATCAATTGAGAGCTTTTCGGCTGGAAGAGCATGGAGAGGTGCTTTATAATACTTATAATTTATTGAGAGGAGAGGATGATTGGGATCCCCTTCAGGTGAAAGACCGTGTTATTGCTATAGGTAAACGAGACGGAAAGGATTATACCCGGATGCCCTCCTGTCTTTCTGTAGAGCCTTTAACGGCTTCTATCCAGACAGGTGGCCGGACGGTTAGATTGACAGCAACAGTAAAAAGGCATTGCAACTATGTGTTGAATAATGTTCCTGTGAAGTGGAAAGTACAACAAGGTTATGAAAAGAATGTGAAATTATCCACTTCCGAGGGATATGAATGTGTTGTCGAGGCAACTAATGTGGAGGATGAAACAAAGCATTTTACAGTGATAGCCTATACAGAGGATGGTTTGGAATGTGCCACAGAACTTACGGTTGCACCGGACTATGTATCGGCTCCTTCGTTTACGGAAAATCCAAAGCTGAATATTACTAAAGGAGTAGCTACTGTCAGTTATGCTTTGGATTTGAATGGGCGCAAAGATGAATCATTGATAACCTGGTATAGATGTACGGACAGGAACGGGACTAATAGACTTCCGGTTTCGGTATCCCGCTTGAATGAACCGGAATATTCCTATACTTTGGTAAAAGAAGATGTTGGTTATTATCTGATGGCAGTTATCGCTCCCAAGCATCTGCGTTGTTTGCCGGGGAAAGAACGAATTGTTGTTTCCAACTCTCCGATAAAAAAAGGGCAAGTGAACATCACTCATATATTTGAAACGGATTTTCAGAACTTTCCATGTAAGAATCAACCACAACTTTTACCGGGATTCTGGACGATTGGTGGATATAAGCCTTTGGATACGGCAGCATACGATTGGCAGGTAGTTCCGGATAAAGATTATTGGATTTATGGGCCGGGAATGAATGGTTCCCATGGAACCGGTTTGTTACAAGATCAGAAAGGAGCTCGTTTGCTTTATACTCCATTGGATGGCAGTTATGGAGATATGGCAATAACATTGAATGTGGATGCCAGTAAAACAGCAGGACAAGGTTTTGGTAGTGCAACAGGACAGTATTTGGATTTGTATATCAAGTTTGATACCCGTACTTTAACAGGATATGCATTACGTATCATTCGTACGACCAAGTATAGTAATGCAGTTGATTTTATCTTGATGAAATATGAGAACGGGGTGGCTGAGGCTATCAGTCAACCGGTATCTTCTACCTGCTATCGTACAGATTGTACCATAACATTGACTGTTAAAGAAGGAAAATTGACAGCACATGCTTCAACAACAACTCCGCTTCCGGCGCCTGTAACTGATCCGAACTTGAAACTTTCGGTAGATTTGGAGGCGGATATAGCTTCGAATACTTTTGGGGGCACCGGAATCCAGCATACGGGCAGCTGTGGTGAAAGTACAACGATGCTGCATTATATGAAGGTGGAATGGGAATAGAATGATTAAGACTTGAATTTAATACTGATGAATCTATGGTTACATTAAAATCGTTTTTTTTAGGTATGATTGCCGCAGTTCCTTTTATAATGGCGTGTAATCAGACAGGGCAGGTCAATGCAACACTTTTTCCTGCTTCCGGTTCGGAAAATGTCAATCGGACACTCATTTGGTTCTTACTTTTCCGAGACTCCTGTCCTAGGAGATTCCGGTATGATACGGGTTTATGACGCAGTTACTGACCAAGTGGTGGACAGTTTGGATTTGAGTATTCCGTCTGGTCCTACGGAGAGCCGTACGTATGGTCCGGAATGTGATTATACAAAAGTGCCTTTATGACTATACTCGTACCGTTGTGCCTACCAATAAAGATACTCGTCCGGGTACTCCTTCGGGAACGGCGGAACCTACTCCTCCTGTGTACCAGCTTACTATCATAGGGGGATTTACGGATGCCTTTCATTTTTATCCTGTCATCGTGCGTGATTCTATAGCTACTATTTATCTACACAATAATATGCTGGAATATGGGCATACTTACTATGTGACTATAGATAATGGTGTGTTAAATTTAGCTGACGGCAGTTTTCAAAGTCACTAAAGAAGATGAGTGGACTTTCACTACTAAATCTGACATGCCGGAACTTTCAGATACATTGATTGTGGATGCTACAGGAAAAGGGACTTTAATACAGTTCAGGGGCCTTGATTTTATTCCCTGATTTTAATGAACAGCAGACTGTGATTTTAGTTAATCCCGGTGATTATGAAGAATTGGTCTATACAAGAAATAAATGGAATGTTAAAATTAAAGGAGCAGGAATGGCCGATACTAAAAGTACATTATGCAAATAATGAAGTCTTTAATCCTCATCCGCTGACTGTGAAAAACCAATGAGTGGCCCGGTACATTTCCTTCCCGTCGGGCGGCTTTCATGTGCTTGATAATTGCAAGGATATAGTCATTGAGGATATGACCATTGCTACAGATTTAAAAGGTCAGGCAGAAGGGTTTGTTGATTAATGGAGAAAGGATTGCTTTATACCGTGTACATATTATAGGTTCAGGAGATGCATTGCAGGCGAATGGAACAATCTATATGGAATCTTGTGAGTTGGATGGTGGTGGTGATACTATTTTTAGGACGTGGCAGCTTGTTTGCTTATAAAAAGTAATTTCCGTAATGGTGGCGGCCCTTTCTCATGGGTAAGAAATACGGCAGGCAATCATGGTAATGTATTTGTTGAATGCACTTTTTCTACGGAGGATGGTAAACAGGCGGATTACGGACGTACTAAAAGTAACCACGGTTCGGCCTATCCCTGATGCAGAGTTTGTCTTGATAGATTGTAAAGTGAAAAAATATAATTCCTGAAGGCTGGAGTTCTATTGGAGCGAAGACTGCTAAAATGTACGAGTATAATACTTGTGATATGGTGACGGGAAATCCGGTTGATGTATCCAAACGTCATCCATATTCCCGCCAGCTGACAAAAGATAAAGATACAGAGCTGATTAACAATTATCGGAACCCTGCTTTTTGTTTTTGAAAGGTTGGGTGCCGATAGTTGTATAAAATGGGACGAAAGTAATATTAGTGGAGATAAGTTTGCGCATCGAATATTGAGGTATCTAATTAAATATCGGAAACAGATATGGATGATCTATTAAAAGTTGGAAAACAGAAACTTTTTAATAAATTATATACTGATTACAGGTTACGGTTTATTCGTTTTGCGCAAACTTATATATTCTCGATATTTCTATAGCTGAAGATATTGTGATGGACACTTTTAGCTATTATTGGGAACATCGAAGAGATATAAAAAGAACGATGAGAATATATTAAGTTATCTTTTTTTAACGGGCTATAAAAAGCATAAATGCTTGAACTATTTAAGACAGGAACGCTTTCATTATGAAAAGAATAATTCTTTTGTCTGATGGACACTTTAGCTTTATGGGAATTGGATTTTTAAGATATCAGCATTATCGGCATGTGATCCTTGTGAATTGTATACTTAATGAGGTGCAAGAGAGATTGTAAATCATACGCTTGAAAAAATTGCCATCAAAAACTCGACAGATTTTTTTTTATGAACAGATATGAAGATATATCCTACCCTGAAATAGCTAAAAAAGTTATTTGTGAATCAAAAACCGTTGAATATCATATAAGTAAGGCATTAAAAGCTCTACGTGCTGTCCTCAAAGACTATCTTTCTTTTTTTTTGATTTATCTAATTTAGCAGATTTTTTTTTTGTTTTTCGTTTAGGGTATTTCCATTCTCATGTGCTTATAGAGTAAATAATGGAAAGAAAATGAATTTATTATCGTTGTATCATTTTTTGTGGCAAAGCATCTGACACAGAAAGAAGCTATTAAACGATGGGCTGAAAGTTCACCGATAATTATGAGACATTATGTCGTGAAAAAGAAAATATTTGATGCAGGTATTTTGTTGGTAGATAAAAGGAACTGTTTCAAAAAAAAAAATGCCCTGTTGTTATATAAGTTACTTAATTATACCGTAAAGATAGCTGCGGTTGTTCTTTTGGTTGTTGTGTCTGTTACTATTTATAAGTATCAGGAATTGGTGAAAAAATCAGAGGTATTACAAAACCATACTTGTTCCTGCCGGTCAAAGAATAAACATAATTTTACCCGATAGTACGTTTGTGTGCCTTAATTTAATACGAAATTTAGTTATCCTTCTGTTTTTGCAACAAATAATCGTAAAGTAAAAGTTGGATGGAGAAGCTTATTTTTGAAGTATCGCCAATAAAAAAGCCATTTTATGTACATACTTCAAAAGGAGAAATCAAAGTACTCGGTACTCATTTTAATTTGAAGCTTATTCTAACGCTGATGTATTTAAGACTTCTTTGTTTGAAGGCAAAGTTCGTGTCAGAGTAAAAGGTAACAATATTTATTTGAAACCTGATCAAATGGTATGTTATCATAAAAATGGAAAAATTCATTTGGAAACCATCCACGATTATGACCAGTTCCGATGGCGTGAGGGATTAATTTTGTATAAAAAGCGCAAAATTGAAGGACATCATGAAAACTTTTACTAAATATTTTGGAGATAGCATTGTTATTCAAAATAAAGAGGTGGAACATTATAAATATACAGGAAAATTTAGACAAAGTAGAGGGGTTATTAATGCGTTAAGGTTATTGCAGAAAAAGATGCTCCTTTTACTATAGAGCAGGATGAGGACAAACAAATTATTTATATCAAATAGAGGTTCAAATACATAAAACACAACTATATTTTTTTTAAAACTAAAATCTAATAACATGGAAACAACTTATTTAAACGTATGTGATAGGCCAATAAGTCGGTGGTCTATTGTGAGATTACTGAAAACAGTCTTGTTGCTATTATGTGTGTCATTTAGTTCAGTGTACGTACAAGCATCAGATCGGAACGAAGGTATCACTATTTCATGTAAGAATGAAAGCTTGGAACAAGTGATACACTTGATTGAGAGCCAGTCATCTTATCTTTTTGTTGTTAAATGATAAGGTGAATACTAAACACAAAAGTAAGTATAAAGATAGAGAATGGAAATATAAATGCTATTCTGAATAAAATCTTTCAAAGGTACCAATATGACGTATCAAGTTGATGGAGATCATATTTTAATTTCAACTACTCATAAAAGTATCGGTTTGGATGAAACACGACAGGCTACCATGATAAAAAGGAAAAAATAGTAGATAATGCAGGTGAGCCTATGATTGGAGTAAATGTATTGGTAAAAAGGAACGACTAATGGTGCCATTACTGACTTTGAAGGTAATTATTCTCTTGCTGATGTAAACGAGAATGATGTATTAATGGTGACCTATATTGGCTATCTTACTCAGGAGATAAAAAGTCGGGAAACAGTCTGTCATAAACGTTGTGATGAAAGATGATACTCAATCTTTGGATGAAGTGGTAGTGGTTGGATATGGTGTTCAAAAAGAAGAGTGATTTGACTGGTTCTATATCTTCTATAAAACCAGCGGATATTACATCTACTCCCTACTACCAATGCGTTGAAATCTTTGCAAGGTAAAAAGTAGCGGGATTGGATATAACACAATCTAGCGGGCAACCCGAGCCTCTATTTCATTAACCATGCGTGGTAATCGTTCTCTTAAAGCTGACAATAATCCGTTAGTATTGGTCGATGGTATAGATTACGGATCATTTGTTGATATTAATCCTACTGATATTGAGTCTATTGAAGTCTTGAAAGATATCTCATCTACAGCTATTTATGGAACGAAAGGAGCTAATGGTGTAATTATTATTACAACAAAATCCGGAGCCAAGGGACAAAAGACGAAAATCGATTTTAATGCTTATGTTTCTATTAAAAATAAGGCTAAATACTATCGTATGATGAATGGAGAAAAGAATATGCTCAATTAAAGAGAGAGGCCTATAGAACTACTAATTCAGCAGCGCCGGATCAATATATGGATGATGCTTTGATTTTCAATGCAGAAGAATTGGAGTATTTGGAAAAAAAAAGGTTATTGGGTTGATTGGCAGGATTTATTGTTGGGTACCGGTATTACCAAAATTATGAAATCAGTATGTCTGGTGGTACGGAGAAAACATCTTATTCATTATCATTTGGTTTTCAAGATGATAAAGGATTGTTGAAAAATGATGTATTGAAACGTTATAATGGTCGTATTAGTCTTGATCATAAGATAAATAAAATTTTCAATGTGGGTGTGAATGTTTCATATACTTTTAAAGATCAGGATAAGAGACAGAATCCATTGAATTTGGCTAACAAAATACCATGTATAGGCAGAGCTTATGATGATAATGGTAATTTTATATTAAACCCTGCTCCTGGGAAATAGTTCTGCATTCAGTCCTTTATGTGATGAGCAGCCGGGTGCTTACGAGGATAATATTCGTACGAAACGTATGTTTGCTTCAGGGGTATTTGAATGTGAATATTCTGAAAGATTTTTTCTTTTTAAATCCACTATTGGCATTGATGTTACAGATAGATAGTCGGGAAGGTATTTATAAAGATAAAAAAAATACAGTAGCTAATCTTGGTGTAAAATCTACCTCTTCTGTTCAGGCGGATAACGATTGGCGTTATACTTGGGAGAATATACTGAATTACTCCAAAACATTTGGGGAAACATGGACTAACTGCAATGATTGGTAGTAGTACCACTGCTTATGGATATGAAAAGGTTTTTTGGCTAGTGGAGCTAACAAAGCTTCTGCTCTGACTTCATTACACGATCTGGGAGCAAATGCTGATTCAAAAAGAAAATGCCAGTAAATTGATTGAGACGCAAATGGTTTCTTTCTTTGGACGATTGAATTATAAGTTTAATGAACGTTATTTATTCCAAGCTTCTTTGCGTGCTGATGGATCTTCCGTTTTGGCGAAAGGGGCACAAGTGGGGGTATTTCCCGTCAGCATCCGCTGCGTGGCGTATTTCAGAAGAAGGCTTTTATGGCTGATCAAGATATTTTTAGTAATTTGAAATTACGTTTAAGTTGGGGGAGTTGCTGGTAACAGTGTGCAATTGATGCTTATGCTACTTTAGGAGGACTTAAAAAATCAGTATATACATTTGGCAGTAGTGTTTATGGATATTATCTCTAGCGAGATTGCAAATAAAGATTTGACTTGGGAAAAACATCGACATGGAATCTTGGACTGGATTTCTCAATTTTAAGAAATCGCATATCTGGTACAATTGATACTTATATTTCACAAACCTCAGATTTGTTACTTCCAAGTTTATTGCCTAGTTCTACTGGATATGCATCTGTTATGCAGAATATAGGTAAAACAGAAAATAAAGGTATTGAAGTGACATTGAATACAATTTGGTTTCAAAATAAAAATTTTAGTTGGAATACGGATTGGACATATAGTTTGAATCGTGAAAAAATTAAAGCTTTAAATAGTGGTGTAACGCGTGATGAAGGTAATCTTTGGTTTGTTGGCTCTCCTACTCAAGTTTTTTATGATTATAAAAAGATTGGTATCTGGCAATTAGGGTGAGGAAGTTCAGGCCAAAAGCTTTTGGAGGATTTAAGCCAGGGGATATTAAAGTGGCAGATATGTCACCTAAAGGTTCTGAAGGTGAAGGCGTTTTCTCTACGGATGACCGGGTTATTTTTTCAAGAGTTCCTAAGTATACGTTTGGTATAACTAATAATATCATCTATAAGAATTTTGATTTAATGTTCTTTATTTATGGTCGTATCGGACAATATGTAAAAGATGCCTATACTCAGCTATACAAAGCCAAGTGCGTTGGAAAAAGCGCGCACCTGTAAATTATTGGACACCTGAGAATCCTAGCAATGAGTATCCTCGTCCCAATAGTGGTTATTCAACGAACAGCTATTTGTTACAGTCTTCATTGGCATTCCGTAAAGCTTCTTTTGTGAAAATACGAGATATTACATTGGGATACACACTGCCTAAAGAATGGACATCCAAAATGATGGTGCAGAAGTTGCGTATTTATTGTTCTTTGAATAATTTCATTACCTTCACGGATTTCCCGAATTATGATCCGGAAAGCAATGGAAGTATGGACTTTCCATTGGCGAAGCAAGTGTTGTTTGGCATCAATCTTAGTTTGTAATCTTTAATTATGATCATTATGAAAACAAAATTTTATTATTATATAAAGCATATTATTTTTTTTTTTATGTCATGTCTCTTGTGAAGACTTTCTAGAAGAAACTAATAAAAAGTGGATTGACAACGGATCCATTTATGAAAACGAAAGTTGGAATAGAGAGTGCGTTGAATTCCTGTTATTCGGGTGCAAGGACATTTTTTTTATGGTCAGGAAGATGGTTTTGGTATGACAGAATCTGGTACTGATTTGTTTTTTTGCGTGGGGAGATAATAAAGCAAATCAATTGGCTGATTATACTATTGACTTAAATGGCTCCCAATCAACTATCGGAAATGTTTGGAAAAATCTTTATTTGTCATTAAGCGCTTGTAATCAGACTATTTCTTTGTTGCCAAGTGAAGTATTGACCGAAGTTGAAAATAAGTCATTTGAAGGCCAGGCTAAGTTTTGGAGAGCCTTCTATTTGTGGTTGATAACAGAAACTTGGGGAGACGTGGTATTGAACACAGAACCTATAACGGGTGCTGTTACTGAAGCACACCGTTCGTCTGTAGAAGATTTTTATAAAGTTATTTTTGATGATTTAGATGTGGCTGTCAATCAACTGGCACCAGGCAAATCAACAGATGGTAGAATAACTCAGGATGTAGCTAAAGCTTTTAAAGCAAGAGCTTGTTTGACCAGAGCTTGTGCAACGGGCGAGGCTTCGCTTTATACTGAGGCCGCTGTGTTGGCAAAGGATATTATCAATAGTCAACGCTATTCTTTCTATACTGATTATAGTGATATGTGGGATATTTGCCAATTGTGATGGAGGTACAAACAAAGAAGCAATTTTTTCTATAAATTACACCAACTCAGAATTAGAAAATAATGCTTTTGATGCTACTGCTACTAATTCGGGTAATAAAGGGATTGTTGATTTTGTGATGAAATATGATAAGGAAGTCGAATGGAACGCGATGTCTTGAATGCTCGTCCTTTCCAAAGATATATGCCGTCCAGGTATCTGCTGCAATTATATAATGAGAATATAGATCAGCGTTATAAAGTGACGTTTAAAGATGCCTGGTACGCTAACAAGAATCCGTTATCCGAGAGTGATTTAAAAGTTTATCCTTTAATGGCTACAGGAGATACGGCCATATATATCATGAAAACGGCTGCTACTGATTCACAAAAGTATGGGCGTCAAAGCGGTATCGTTTGCTGGATGTTAATGACGTGTACACTTCGGAAGGTAAAGCTATCTTAAGGTCGCAATTTGTAGAAATGCATAAGTTTGCCGATCCTACGGCGGTTTATAATCAGGATTGGTGTCAACGGGATGCATTTGTCATTCGTTTGCCGGAAATGTATTTTATTGCAGCCGAAGCGATGCTGCAAACGAATAAACAGGAAGCGGTGGATTTGATGAATGAATTCTTGATGAAACGTGCAAATACCAGGTAAAAATGACATGAAAATTACTGAATCGGAACTGACTATCGATTTTATTTTTTAGATGAGAGGGCTAGGGAATTGTGTGGAGAACAAATACGTTGGTTTGATTTAAAACGAACTAAAAAGTTAGTTGAATACGTTAAGTTGCATAATATGGATGCAAAAGATAATATTCAAGAATATCATATGCTACGTCCGATACCCCAAAATCAATTGGATGCGGTGACTAATAAAGATGAATTCACTCAAAAACCCGGATATACAAAATAAAAAAATTTTGTAAAAGGAGTATATTGAAGTATTTCTTCTTAACATACTCCTTTTTATAATATACCATAAAGAAAAAATAGAGGTAAAATGAAATCAGCTATAAAAAAAAATATTCGTTTTAGCGGGTTGTGTACTATTGTTTGTAACATCTATGAGAGCACAGAGGGCATGTCTCAATTTATCAAGAAACTCTATGGAATATCACTCTTGATCGTTCGGCTGTATGGCAAAATGATTCTCTTTATGTTCCTCCTGTCAATATTCATGACCTCCCTGTTTCATATACCTACCGGAGGCTGGAATTTGCTTGATACACCCGATAAGATAGGGGTGACACTTCCTGCTACCGTAGAGCAACACCTATGGGGATGGAATGGAGAAACATTTGGAGTTACCGGAAATTATGTAGGGGTTTCATGGTTTGATACAAAAATAAATGTACCTGCTGATTGGAGAAATAAACGGATAGTGATGAATGTTGCTTCTGTCCGTTTTAGAGCTGAGATTTTTGTTAATAAAAAATTGGTGGGATATGATTTGGTGAATAGTACGCCGTTTGCTGTAGATGTGACACCTTTTATTCTACCTGGTCAGGAAAATGTGATTGCTTTCCGCATTACTGATCCAAATGGTAATTTTAATTGAAAGATTCCCCAAGTCTATACATGGGGAGAGTATAGAACTAAATCCTTCTCATGGTTTTGGCGGTATAACTGGAAAAGTGGAGTTGGTTGCTACGGATAAGTTATATATTGGAGATGTTTTTATTAAAAACCAACCGGACCCTCATTCTATTGAAGTTGAAGTGACGGCTTGTAATGAAACAAAGAACCCGATGAAGGCTCAGAAAATGCTTTTAACAGTAAAAGAACATAAAGGTGAGAAAGTACTTTTACCGAAAAAAGAATACCCTGTTGAAAATCTTGTTGTCGGAGAGAATAAACAAACTTTTCATATTCATTTGCCAGCGGCAAAATTGTGGAGTACGGATTCTCCTCATCTTTATGATTTGTCTGTTTCAGTAGGTACGGATAATTATACGCAGCGTTTTTGGATTCAGATGGTTTGAAGTGAAGGATATTCATGGAGATAAGCAATTTTTTCTTGAATGGAAAAAATTGTTTTACGTACAGCTATTTCATGGAGTTTCTGGCCGGATAATGGGATCACTCCATCTGATGAGTTGGCTAGAGACAAGTGGAGAGTGCTAAAAAAGCTAGGACTTAACATGTTGAATTTTCACCGTACTATCGGGCATAGCAATGTCTTGGATTATGCTGATGAATTGGGACTATTATACTTTGAAGAACCGGAGGCAATCAGTATCCTATCAGTCACTTTAATGATAATAACAAGCAAAAAAAGCAAGTTTTATTTTGCTTACCGGAATGAAAAATTGGCGCGAATGATTAAACGTGACCGTAACCATCCGTCTCTTGTTATTTATAATTTGCATAATGAACGGGGAGCTTGGCCACAGGTACAGGATTATGCGCAGATGCGTATGGCACATTCGTTGGATCCTACCCGTATCTTAACTTATAATTCCAGTAATGGAGAGAATCCGGAAAATGAGGAGAATGCCCGTTTTAAATTGCACTTGATGCCAAACGATACTACTTTTTATGATTATGGATGGTATGACAGGCATCATGCAGGTGGTCCGGGTTGCTATCATGATAATTTATATTTGGGTAAAGATAACTATCACCGTTTTTCAGATCATAAGGATGAGATTATTTATTGGGGGGAAGACGGGGCTATTGGTACTCCGCCGCGTCTTCAGCTCATTCGGGATGAAATCCTGCAATCTGGCACTACTTCTGGATGGGAAGCGATGGATTATATGAAGTGGTATGATGCATATGATTCGTTTCTTAAACACAATGGATTTGCCAAAGCATTTCCTACAGTGGATGATTTGACCCGTGCCATGGGGAATGTGGCTTTCTATTATCAAGGTAGGGTAATTGAGAATATTCGTATCAGTAATACGGTGGATGCTTATGCTGTAAATGGTTGGGAAAGTATGAAACTGGAAAATCACTCCGGCATTGTTGATAATTATCGTTATCCTAAAGGAGATGTGGAAGTAATGGCTCGTTATAACCAACCGTTATTTTTAGCTGTAAAAATGAATCGGAAAGTGCTGAATGTTGGAGATACGACTATAGTAGATACTTCTATATTGTAAATGAAAAAGAATTTGAAGGGGAATTATTCTCTTCAATTGATCGCGAAAGATGCGGAAGGTACTGTATTGGCTACCCATGTATCTAGTGTACATGTTAAAGGGGGAATGTATATGGTCAATGTTTACAGATCGGCTGGAATTTTGTTCCTCGGGCAACAGGCTATGTTTGTATTGAAGCAAAAAAGTTGGTCAAAGGCAAAAAAAAATTCTTTGCAACTGGAAACGATTCTTTGTTTGCTGTAAGTTTGAATACGAAAGGAATTACAGCTAATGGTTCTATTGCTGATACTACGGGCGTTCTGAGCAATTTTATGAAAACAGTTGGTTTTGATATTCGGAATATAAAAGAAGGAACACCTTCGGGAGATGATTTGTTGGTTGGCGCCTTTGAACCTACTCAATGGGGAAGTGGTATGAGTGATATTATGGAATGGGTTTACAAAGGGACATACATTGATTATTGTGGATAATGCGGAAAGGTGGGCTGAGTTCTTAGCGGATAAAGAAGTTTTGGATTATCGTGGTTCAAAAAAACTAGGTACGGCTTGGTATGGTGGGAACTTTTTCAATAGAGAACATCCTATTTTTGATGGATTGCCTGTCAATTGTGTCTTTAATTGGGAATATCAATGCTTTGCTACTTACAACCGTCATCGTGTAGGGTTGCGTTTGCTTTAATGGGGAAACATTGGTTGCTTGTGTTTCCGATCATAAAAAGAAGTTTATTCTGCCTTGTCTGTTATTCCGGCAGGTCGTGGAAAAAATAATTATTACTACATTGGATATTCCTGCATGTATAAAGGATGTCAAAAGCTTATACAGTTCCTGTTGATCTTGATGGCATGAACGAGTCGATGAATACTTTTTATACCAAAAAAAGCGAGAATAGGGGCTAATGTAGTAACAAAGTTATTATTGAATTTAATAAAAGAAAGTAATAGATAATTATGAAGAAGAGTATTATTGCCATAGCATTTTTGTTGTTATGTCCATTTTATGGGGTGAGAGCACAGGAGAGACCGTTTTTTGATTTGTCAGGAAAAAGGATGGCATTTATGGCAGGATAAAAAATGCAGCTTGGCAGACAGAGGATATTTATTTGACATTGGAAGAGGCACGGAAAAGTCCTGTAATTGTTCCTACAGCGGGATGGGATATATTGACTTCTGCCCAGACTCTTTCGGTACAGGTTCCTGGAACAGCTGAAGAATATCTTCAAACTCAGTCCGGACCCGAAGGAGATATTACAGGAGTTACATGGTGGAGTCGTACAATGGATATTCCGGTATTGAAGAAAGGACAAAAAGTCTTTTTTGAATTTTTGGCTCTATACGTTCACGGGCGGAAATTTTTATTAATCAGAGATTAGTGGATTATCAGATTGTGGACAATGTTCCTTTTGAAACGGATATTACTCATATATAAAATCAAGGGAGAACAGGTACAATTGGCTGTACGTATAACGGATGCGGGTGGTAACCATGATTGGCGTGACTACAGAACTTAGTCCGTGGGGAGATAAAATGTTGCCTCCCGGTCATGGCTTTGGAGGAATAATAGGAAAAGTTAGTATGAAGGTATGTAATTCTGTTTATGTGGCAGATATTTATATGCAGAATACTCCTCAGATAACTACCGCCAACGCTATTCTGACATTACAGAATGAAAAAGGAAAGACTGCGAAGCAGGATCTTCGTATAACGGTGTACGAGTGGAAAAATAAAGAAAAAATAGTTTATTCTAAAGAGATAAAGGGTATCTCATTAAATAAAGGTATGAATGAGCTGAAGATTCCTGTATCAGCTCCGGATGCGAAATTATGGAGTGTGGATGATCCTAATCTGTATGTATGTGAGGTGGAGTTGTCCGAAGGACAGAACTGGGTGGATAAAGATTCCCGCCGTTTTGGATTCCGTTGGTTCGAGGCTTCCGGTATAGGTGATGATGCTGTTTTTCGTTTAAATGGAAAACGTATCATGCTTCGCTCGGCCATCAGTTGGAGTTTTTGGCCAGTCAATGGTATTTTTCCGTCGGAAGAATTGGCTGAAAGGCAAATTCGCATAGCTAAGGAGTTAGGATTGAATATGCTGAATTTTCATCGTTTTATCGGTAATACTGACGTAATGAATTATGCTGATGAGTTGGGACTGCTCTATTTTGAAGAGCCTGGCGGTTTTCGTCTGGACGTAAGACAGCCGTTTATGAATGCTGTTTTGCATGAAAAGGTCATCCGTATGGTAAAGAGGGATCGCAGTCATCCCTGTCTGGTTATCTATAATATGATGAATGAATCTGGAAATGCTGCTCCTGAAAAGTTGGAATTGGAAATTCAAGCGATGAAGGATATGCGTGTATTGGATCCTTCCCGGTTGATTCTTCGTACCTCGGCTTGGGCTAAGGGAGATGATATAGAAGATCAGGCTAAAATTCATATTCGTCCTTACGATGAAAAAGTGTATTGGAGTGGCTGGTATGATTATCATCGTGCCGGAGGACCTGCTGTTTGGAATGAAGGTTTGTACAAAGGCCCTGAAGATTATTATAATGATACAAAGAATAAGCGTGAAATTGTATTCTTTGGTGAGGAAGGGGCTTTATCATCACCTCCTCGTTTGGAAAAAGAATAAAGAAGATTTGGAAAAAATATAGCTATAAAGGATGGGATGGTATAGAGTTTTTACGTTGGTATGATGAATTCAATAAATTTCTGGATGCTAAACAGTTAAGGACAGTTTATCCTACAGTGGATGATTTGTGTGTGGTTATGGGAACTGTATCCTATGAACATCAAGGACGTAAAATAGAATCGGCCAGAATGAATAATTTGACGGATGCATACGTTGTTAATGGATGGGAATCGGAATTGACGGAGAATTATTCGGGAATTGTCGATTGTTTTCGTTATCCCAAATCGAATCCGGCTATCATAGCTCGTTATAATCAGCCTTTGTATGTAGCGGTAAAGACCAGGCAACAGGTTGCTGCCGCAGGGGGGAGAGAGCGACCGTTGACTTTTTATCTGATCAATGAGAAGAATGTCCGGGGAAACTATCAATTGAAAATCTCGGTGACAGACTCTCAAGGAAAAGTGATGGAGGTAGGAACTTATGAAACGGAAGCTGCCGGAGGTGAGGTTTATGGTCAGTTGTTGGTGAAAGATGTAAAAATACCTGTTCCTACAGCTGGAGGACTTTGTAGGATTGAAGCAAAACTGTGTAAGGAAAAATTCTGTTGTTACAACTGGGTATGATGATATATTGTCTGTAAATCTGGCATCCAATATGTTGGATGGTAAAGGGGCCGTTTGGGAAGATGGGAGTGCTTTACAGAATTTCTTGAAGGGAAAAACGAAAGAAGCGGTTGCAGCTTACGAGGATAATTTAGGAAAGTTGGATTGGATTATGGTGGCCCGTCCTCCTAGGAAAGATCAGTTGACAATGGTGCCGATGGAAGCGTTACGCTCTGCCGATGGCAAACCGGGATTGATGTGGTCTATTATTGAGGATATGGAATTTCAGAAGGAAGTTTATCATGAAGTGGCCAAGGTGGTTAATCTGAGTGCTATTGAGGGAGCTACACCAAGTCCTTTTGTGTATATGCTTGATGGTTATGGTATTAAATGGAGTGGTAAAGTACTTCCTTCTGTCAGTGGTGAATATACGATTATTCCTCAGAGTAATGATCGTAGTATGATTGAAGTCTTTGTCAATGGTAAGAAAATATATGAAATTACCAGGAAGAAAGAGCATTTGGGCGATGGAAAAGTCTATTTGGAAGAAGGCAAGTCTGCCGATATAGAGATCCGTTTCAGACATCCTCGTAGTAACGCTCGTTGTCGTTTGGATTGGGCTGTTCCTAATGATAAGATGCCGGATGCACAGCGTTTAATGGAACGTGCCGTAAATGATGGAACCAAAATCTTCATTATTCAGAGTGCTGATGAGTGGTCGGAATTTATAGCAGCTAATAGTAAAGCGGTGTTTAAGGACACATTCTTTTGTTGGAACCAATTGGTTGGGTGGAGTGATGTTTAATAAGCCGCATGATATTTTCAAGGAACTTCCTGTCGGAAATGCTCTCAACTGGCCTTATCAGGCATTGATACATACAGGGGTGGAGCGTATGGGATTAGTGATGGAAGGTGAGGAATTGCTGGTCGGAGCCTATCATACTTATCCTATGGCTATCGGAACTGCTATGGGGATTGTACCTATGGGTAAGGGTAGTGTTTTGTTCTCTACATTGGATATCTATGGGAACATCATTAATGATTCGGCTGCCGGACTTGTAGCCAAAAAACTGATTTTCAATATGATTGATTTTAAATAAAATAACAGATACCATGAAAAAACGATTCCTATGCTTTTGTTTATGCCTGTATTGTATAGGACTATGGGCGGCCAATACTTCTTTTAAGAAGACAGGAAATGATTTGTTGTTTCTTTTGCCTCAGGGAAATGTGAAATTGGAATTTTGTACAGATGATATGTTCCGTGTACGTCATTCTCAAGGTACCGTGTTCGCTGAAAATGAGCAGTGGATGGTTCGTAAATATGATTTTACTCCTGTACACTATACAGTGGAAGATAAAGGAACTGCATGGTTGATTACGACCGGAAAACTGATTATAGAGGCTACCAAGAATCCGTTCTGTCTGACAGTTTCTGATAAAAACGGCAAACTGCTTTATACGGAACTTGCGGAACAACGTTTTTATAAGGATTCTGTCAAGACGAAAGCTGTTCTACAACCGGATGAGCATTTCTTTGGTTTTGGGGAACGTATGGATTTCATGGATCAGCGAGGGCGTAAGGTCTATCTGAATGTAGAGTTGGGAAGAGGGATAAAACCGGCTGTAGGAGGAAAAGATATTTTACGTGCCAATTATTGTCCCGTACCTTTTATGATGAGTACCAAAGGATATGGTTTGTTCTTTCATACCCGTTTGCTACCGAATGGAATATGGGATGGGACAGTAGTGACTATTATTCATTCAAAGCTTTTGGCGGTGATTTGGACTATTATTTTATTTATGGTCCCGATTTTTTATACCATGGTTGACAGATATACGGAATTGACCGGAAAATCCCCATGCTTCCTCGTTTTTGCAATGGGGTTGCATGTCGGTACTTATTCCGGTGGAACCTGGAAGAATGAAGAGATGACTTCCGATAAATATCCGCCTGCTTTATGTAAACGTTTGCGTGAGGAAGGAGTGCCTTTTGATTTGCTTTGGCTAGATTCTACTTGGAGACTGTTTAATACCACTTACGGAAATGGTGGTTGCTGTTTTGAATGGCGCAATACGTTCAAAGATCCGAAAGCTATGTTTGACAGTTGCTATGCGCAAAATGTAAAAATGGTGGGGCTTCATATCCGTTCTATATTAGATAATGGTCCTGAATATCATCTATTGGATAAGGCGCGTGAACAGGGAAACGTGCTGTATCCAGGAGCAAGACAGAAGGGGTAGTGAATTTCTTTGATCCGAAAGCAGTAGATTGGTGGTGGGAGAACGGAGTAATGAAAGTCGCTTCTATCGGGGCTAAGTTTGTGAAAACGGATGTCGGAGGAACGATGGACCTGAAAGGACTTCATAATATTTTTCCTTTAGCTTATGGGAGGCTCCCCTATCGTAAATTTCAGGAATATAATAATATGAGGGGTTGACACATACTCGTGAAGGTTATGCGGGAATTCAGCGTTATCCTTATATCTGGGCCGGAGATTGGGGGAGTGAATGGCAGTGGTTTGAACCGGTGATACGTGCAGGACTTAATATTGGTATGAGTGGTGTGGGTAACGGACTCATTGCATGGGAGGATTTGAACAATATTCTCCCTTTACGATACAAATTATATACTGTTTCCGGTATGTTTTCACCCTATCGCCATGGTGTTCGGTATGGACCATCCCCTCACCATGAACCTTGGACGAGTGGTCCGGAGGCTTTTGGCACTTTATATCAAATATGATAGTTTGGTGTTATACATTGATTCCTTATATTTATAGTAATGCCTTATCAACTTTATAAAAAACGGCACGTCCCATGATGACTCTTTTTTTAGTGATGGACTATCCTCAGGGATGAATACTTATCAGCTGACACGTCAGTATATGTTCGCCATGGATGATGGTTTGTCCTGTCACACTACCAAAGGTGCACTGAGCCAACATGTTTATTTCCCGGTGGAGAATGGTTTGATTATGAAACCGGTGAGAGTTACGAGAGGGCCGTCAATATAAATCTTTTTTCTTACTCCGTTGGATGTTGTTTGCCTATCATATAAAGCCGAGCTATTGATTCCCATGCAACCTGTTATGCAGTGGGTATCAGCACCCTGTAGAGATGATAACATTGGATGTCTATCCGTCAGGCATTTTTCTTATGCGAGCGGCGAAGATGATGGTATATCAATGGATTGTCAAAAGCGGGATTGGTTCATTGACCCGTTTTTACCAGCAGGCTTGCTTGACGATAG
>VOFK01001533.1_pt1 | contig 36392 bp, 51 predicted proteins | sample 5384121 | NCBI WGS metagenome assembly VOFK01 (sample SAMN12384730, study PRJNA508395) | human gut metagenome | isolation source: healthy gut J | host: Homo sapiens | reverse complement strand
TCGGTACTTCGTTCAGTTACGTATTGCAGTGTGGTACAGCAGCCGTTATCTCACCGGTAGGTAAGATTGTTGATCATGGAAAAGAAATCTGCTTCCCAAGTGGAATGGAGAAGATGGGACCGGTTATCCAGAAGCTCTATGATACATTAACAGGTATCCAGATGGGTAGGATCGAAGCTCCGGAAGGATGGATCAAAGAGATCAAAAGTAGACTAATTATTAAAAATAGTTTCTATAAAGAAAGAAAAAAAAGATATGGCGTAAATTCCTCTGGTGGGATTTGCGTCATATCTTTTTTTAGGCATTTCCATGAAAATCCAGAAGCTCACGAACGTCTACCTCAAGCGCATCTGCAATATTAAACAGCAGATCCAGCGAAACGGATCGAACGATGTTAGGGGCTTCGACGGCGCCCAGATGTTGTCTTGAAATGTCCAGTTTTTCTGCAAGTTGTTCCTGGGTATAGCCCTTATGTTTGCGATAATACGAAATATTATACCCCAGTTCTATATATCGTTTATCATTATGAGTCGCTTCAGCGTGTTTGCTCATATAATCACCTCAACTATGTATTTTATGTAAATTTTTTATAAAATATAAATTAGACGTAATATTACATATGATATTAGTTATACGACATATGCCATTTGAAAATATCCGGTTTCCGTTTTCAGATTAATTATTAAGCTGGATAAAGACGGAAATTTACATAAATATTAAGTTTGTAATTAGCTATATGGTACAAAAATGCCCTTAAAAACAATAAAATGCGTATGTTTTATATACATTTATACGAAAATGACCTGAAAATTGCTTTTAATCTTGATATTTAATATACGACAATATATACTTCTATATTGTGAAATGTCACAAAATAAATAACAAAGAAAAAGGATGCCATAAGGGATGGTATCCGGAAAATGAACTGTAAAAAAGGAATGAACAGTTCAGAATGAAGAATGGAGGTAAACTATGAAAAAGGATTTTTTCAAACGTGGAACAGCATTGGCGCTAAGTGCGGCAATGGCGATTAGTTTATTGCCGGTCATAAGCCCACTTTCAAAAGTTGACGCTGCGACAACTGAAACCGGAAAAACGATTTTAGGTATCGGCGTTTCAGGAATTGGGAATCCATATGGATCTCATAATGGTGACAAGTTGAGTACAACAGCTTCCTGGAAGGGAAGTTATGTGTACTATGGTAAGTATGATGGGGAACCGATCAAGTATCGTGTATTAGATACAGAAAGCCGGTATTCATTTTCTACTGGTGCTTCCAGTATGCTGCTTCAGACAGATAAAGTGGTCGGACCGCAGGTATACTCCTATACTTTTGCAGGTAAGACGACATCTACAGAGCAGTATTCCTATGCTGACAGTTCATTAGTTAAATGGATGAATGAAACCGGTTATAAAAAAATGACCTGTTCCATTACAAATAAAGAGATGCCTTATTTTTTAAATGAATTTTCTTCAGTTGAATTGAATGGAATCCTGGCAAGTACAAAAGCATCAAAAAACAGCAGTGATGGCGGCTTAAATTTTGCTGCAGGCGGTTCTGAATATATATATATACACCGTTAAATAAGGACAAGGTATTTGCGCTTGATGCTTCCGAATACAGAAATACACATTATGGATATCCTGATACAGCGAACAAGGCAAAGCAGAGAGAACAGAATGTGAATAAAACACTGTATGGATATTTTATAAGATCTACTGCTAAGAATTCCGGACGCTCAGGTGCAATGGGTGTTCAGGTAAAAGATGGTGTTGAACTTTGCTTCCAGGGACCACTGGCATCTACACCGGCGTTTAACTTGAATAAAAAAATAATGTATTATTTACATCACTGGTATCCGGTACAGCCGGTCAATATGGAGCAGCATATAAGTTTACAATACTGGATCCGTCAATGGAGCTTTCTGTAGGAGGTTCTGTTGATCGAACCGGTAATGTTGTAACAGTGCCATATTCCGTGGCAGGAGAAGCGGGAAATCAGATATCATATCTGGTAACAGACAAAGCATATAATGCATCAGGTGTAAAAGTGCTTGCATATGGAAAAGCAGCAACAGCATCTATGGCAGGAGATGTAAGATTAAATCTTGCATCTATAGCAGCGAAGATTGGAAATAGCTGTACCGTTGATCGTTTAGTAAACAATTATAAAATTTATCTGGTTGTTGAAACAATAAGAAAGGATATAGCATCGACATCTGATATTGATGAGAGCCTGTTTACAGATTATGCAAGTAAGCCTGTTCAGGTATCTATTCCAAAAGCGGAAAATGAACCAGATGTAGATCCAGACGGTCCGATCATTGATCCGGATCCAAAGCCAGATCCAACAGAAAAATGGAAAGGAAATTATGTCTGGTTTGGTTCTTATAAGGGCGAACCATTAAAGTTCCGTGTACTTGATACAGATTCCACGGAGCAGATTTTTAATACTGGCAACAGTTATCTGCTTGAATATGATTCAACCATTAACCACAAATATAATAGTGAAGATACAAATAATAATGTATTTAAGAATGAATGGATGAATGATGACAGTACCGGTTTCCTGGAGACATTTACATCGGTAGAAAAGAGCACAATTGCATCAGTACAAAGACAGGCGTATCTGCAACAGATGGTGCAGGACTTGCCGGTAAATTATCAGATAAAACACAGTTGAAGGATACCAAGGTTTTTGCATTGAGTGTGGGAGAGGCTACGAATACCAGCTATGGATATCCGGATACGATCCAGGCTGCTATGCAGAGAGTAAAGGGAACCGGTTATAATTTAAGAAGTACTTATACTCCGCCTAATTATCATATAGTGGGAAGTTATGTTACATCAGATGGACAATTGGACAATGTATACGATTTTCAATGTAGAACATCACCGGCTATGAACATCAACAAGGATGCAGTTCTGTTTACGAATCTTGTAGCAGGCAAGGCTGGAACTTATGGTGCAGAATATAAGCTGACACTTTTAGATGATGGAATGACAACAGCAGTTACAGAGACTCCTTCCATGTCCGGTAATGTGGTTACAATTCCGTATAAGATCAGTGGAACCAATAAGAAGAGTGTAAATCAGCTTTCATATCTTGTAACAGATAAGAATTATAATGCAAAGAATGCAAATATCTTGGCATATGGAAAGCTGGAGGATGTAGCAGCAGCTACATTGTCAGGCACAACAAAACTTAATCTTGCAGCAGTTGTTAACAAGATTGGCAAGGCTGGAATAACAACAGAAAATATTTTTGACAAATATAAAGTTTATATTGTTGCAGAAAAAATCAATGTGGATGATCTTACAACGGTGGGTATTGATGAAGGTTTATACACAAATTATGCAAGTGAGCCGACATCTGTTTCAAAGCCTGTTAATACATCCGATGAAAATCTGAAACGTGTAGAAACACCGACCGTAACAGTGTCATCGGACAAGAAGACATTTACTCTTGCTACAAAGACAGCAGGTGCAACCATTTATTACACAACAGATGGAAGTGATCCAGGCAGCAAGAATGGAACCAAGTATACAGGAGCATTGTCAGTTAAGGATAATGTAGGAAAGAAGATTACCATGATCGCTGTAAAATCTGGAATGAAGGACAGCTATATTGCGTACTTCACAGTGAAGGAGCAGCTGGATCCACCAGTGATCGTAATCAAACAGGTTGATAAGCCAACTGCAAAACTGACAGATGATAAGAGTGCAGTAATCCTTTCTACAACTACAGAGGGTGCAGATATCTATTATACAACAGACGGAACAACTCCAAGCAAGACACACGGTAAGAAATATATAGGACCGTTTTCTGTACTAGGAGCAGATGGTAAGCAGATTAAAACAGTAAAGGCGGTTGGTGTTAAGGCTAACATGAAAGACAGTGATGTTCGGGAATATGCGGTAGAATCATTGGAGCCTGGCAAACCATTTGGAGGGGATGAAGCTCAGGTTGGTAAGCCATCCGTTAAGGTTTCCGATGATGGCACATCACTGATCATCACAGCAGATCCGAAGGATGCAGATATTTACTATACAACAGATGGATCAACACCAAGCAAGAAGAACGGAACCAAATATACAGGGTCAATTCCTGCAACAGATAAGAATGGAAAGACGATTGATACGATTAAGGTTATTGGTGTAAAAGATAACATGAAGGACAGTGATATTGCAACTGTCAAGGTAGCAGATCTGAAGACCCAGAAGCCAACGATCGCAGCAAGCAGTGACAAAAAGACAATTACTGTTTCAGCAGTAAAGGGTGCAACGATCTACTACACAACAGATGGAAGCACACCAAGCAAGAAGAATGGCAAGAAGTATACAGGCCCGATTGATGCAGCTTCTGTTGCCGGTAAGACAATTAAGGCAATTGCATCTCTTCCGGGTAAGTTAAACAGTGATGTGGTATCAGCAGAAGTAAGCAAACTGATTCCGTCTACACCTGTAAATCCTGTTAAGGAACAGGTTGCAGCACCAACAGGAACACGTTCTAAGGATAACAACACATTTACCCTTGCAACAAAAGACAGCAGGTGCAAGGATCTACTATACAACAAATGGAAGTTACCCAACAACCAAGTATGGTACAAAGTATACAAAGCCACTTACAATTAAGAAGAATTCCACAACTACGATCACAGCGATCGCAGTTAAGAATGGTATGGAAGACAGTGATGCAGTACAGTTTGTTGTAATCCGTCTTTCAGATGGAAAAGTAACCGTTAGTAAAGAAGAAGTAACACAGCCGGGACCAAAGCCAGGTACAAAAGAAGCCGATAAGTGGATTTCAAGCGACAAGGTAGACAAGTATACCAAGGGACAGCTTACAGGCAGAGCTTCTGCTACAACAAGCAAGGTGACCTTACGTTGGGAACGTCTGAAAAGAGGCTGATGGATACATCATCTACGGTAAAACTATTGCAATAAGAAGAATAAGATTTACAAATATAAGAAGATCAAGACTGTTTCTGCAAGTAAGTTAAAGGGTAAGAAAGAACATTAGCTATACACTTACAAAAAGCTTGCAGGCGGTAAGAAGTTCAAGAAGAATACATTCTATAAATTTAAGGTTATTGCTTATAAGAATGTAAGAAATTCCAAGACTGGAAAGATAGAAAAGAGAATGATTGGCAAGTCCTTCCAGTTACATACAATAACTGCAACAAAGAAATACAAGTACAACAACCCGATCGGTGTTACTGTAAAGAACACAAAGGGTAAGACGGTTTCAAAGGTTACAGTTAAAAAGCGCAAATCCGTTTATCTTGATGCAACAGTCAAGATGGCTAAGAATAAGAAACTGAAAGTTCACTGTGAGAAGGTTCGTTGGATCTCAACAAATAGCAAGATCGCAACTGTTTCACAGGGAGGCAGAATCAAGGGTAAGAAGAAAGGTACATGTTATGTATATGCACTTGCTCAGAATGGTGCCCGTAAGAAACTGAAGATTACAGTAAAATAAAGCCCCAATATATTATGTATTAAATATACAAGGAGACTCGTCTGTCCAAGTTGGCAGACGGGTCTTTTTTCATTCATTTTTTATGGGAATTTAATTGACTTTTATATATGTAGTGATAGAATACCTCTACATGCGAAAATTATAGAGAGGTGAAAGTATGCAGATAATTAAGAATTTGAAGCCATATTGGAAATCGGTTCTGATCATTGTTCTGTTATTGATCGTTCAGGCATATTGTGATCTGGCATTGCCGGATTATACGTCGAAGCTGATCGATACCGGTATCCAGAATTACGGCATTGATCATTGCAGTCCGTTGCAGATTCCGGAAAAAGCGTATACCATTATTAAAGGGTTTATGGATGAAGATGATGTGACGGTGTGGGAAAAGTATTATGAGCAGTCGGATGATGGCATATACCATATGACAGATGACGGCAAGGATCATATAGATGAGATCGATCAGGCGTGTATGGAGCCGATGATGATGTATTATTATCCATATACGATGGTGGATTCGGATGAAGATAATCAGTTAAAGCAGATGCTTGCAGCAAGCGGTATGACATTGGACGAGCTGCCGCCTGAGATGTGGAGTCAGATGGGAACGCAGATGAAGCAGATGATCGATTCCATGCGTGACAGTATGGGGGGATGATATGATGATGTCATCTGCCATTACCTGTACAAGAACCTGTTATGACAGTATGGATTATAATTACAAGGATATCCAGATGTCCTATCTGAAACGTGTCGGTGTAGAGATGATTCTTATGACATTGTTAATGGTTGCATCGGCGATACTTACCGGTCTGGTAGCCGCAAGAGTAGCTGCAGGTGTGGGCTGTGATCTGCGAGAAAGCATTTTCAAACGGGTTATTTCATTCTCGGATGCAGAGATCAACCGGTTCTCGACTGCATCCCTGATCACGCGTTCGACAAATGACGTTCAACAGATCCAGATGGTTACGGTTATGCTGCTCCGTATGGTTTTATATGCACCGGTTCTGGCAGTTGGCGGTATCATAAAGGTTGTAGAGAGCGGCGCCAGCATGGGATGGGTGATCGTAGTTGCGGTAGCAGGCATCCTAGTTGTTCTCGGAGTGTTAATGGCAATTGCACTTCCAAAGTTCAAGATCATGCAGGATCTGGTTGACCGTGTTAATCTTGTGTCCAGAGAGATCCTGACCGGTATTCCGGTTATCCGGGCATTTGGCAGAGAGAAGTTCGAAGAAGAACGTTTTGATAAGGCGAATAAGGATCTGACAAAGACATCATTATTTGTAAACCGTGTAATGACATTTATGATGCCGGTTCTGATGTTTATTATGTATGCGGTTACGATCCTGATCGAGTGGGTTGCGGCTCACAGAATCGATTCGGGTGAGCTTCCAGGTTGGATCCATGACAGCGTTTATTACTTATACGATGATGATCATTATGTCCTTCTTAATGATCGGTATGTTGTCCGTTATGCTTCCAAGAGCAGGTGTGGCAGCAGACCGAATCAAGGAAGTGATTGATACAGAGAGTACGATATGCGATAAGCCGGATTGTAAGAAGTTAGAAGCTGTAAAGGGTGTTGTCCGTTACGAACATGTAAGCTTCGCATATCCGGGAGCGGATGAAGATGTTCTGACAGATCTTGATTTTGAAGCAAGACCGGGCGAGACGACAGCGATCATAGGAAGTACCGGCTGCGGTAAATCTTCCCTGGTGCAGCTTATGCCAAGATTCTATGATGTCACAGGTGGTAAGATCACGATCGACGGAACGGATATCCGGGATGTATCAATTGAGAGCCTTCGGGGAGAATATCGGTTATGTGCCGCAGAAGGGTGTGCTGTTCTCCGGCACGATCGCATCTAATATCCGGTTTGGTGCAGAGGATGCAAGCGATGAACAGATGAAGAAAGCGGCAGCGATCGCACAGGCAACAGATTTCATCGAGGAAAAGGATAAACAGTATGACAGCAGCATTTCACAGGGTGGTACAAATGTTTCCGGCGGTCAGAAGCAGAGACTTGCGATCGCCAGAGCAGTAGCCCGGAATGCAAAGATCTATATATTTGACGACAGCTTCTCCGCTCTTGATTTCAAGACGGATGTAGCAGTCAGAAAAAAGCACTACGTGAAGACATGACAGACAGTACGGTATTCATCGTTGCCCAGCGTGTCAGCACGATCTTACATGCAGACCAGATCCTGGTACTGGATGAAGGAAAGATCGTAGGAAAGGGTACACACAAAGAGCTGATGGAGAATTGTCCGGTATATGAGCAGATTGCCCGTTCGCAGTTATCTGAAAAAGAGATTGCGGCGAGCATAGCGTAAGAACTCAGGAAAGGAAGGTAACAGACATGGAAGAAAACAGACCAAGACGTGGTGGACGACATATGGGACCTCCTGGAATGGGAGGCGGCGAGAAAGCAAAGGATTTTAAAGGAAACCATATCCGAAGCTGGTTCGTTATTCAAGAAAATATCTGCCGGCAGTGATCGTGGTCATGGTCATTGCGGTGTTCAGTACAGTATTCAATGTTGTCTGCCCGAAGGTACTCGGTAAGGCAACGACAGCATTATCAGAAGGCATTATGCGGAAGATAAACGGAATCGGTGGAATCGATTTCACCTATATCGGTAAGATTCTCCTGTTCTGTCTGGGATTGTATCTGTTAAGTGTATTATTTAACTTTACACAGGGTATCATCATGACAGGTGTAACCCAGAAGCTATGTTACAAGATGCGTAAGGATGTATCTGAGAAGATCAACCGTATGCCACTTAAGTATTTTGAATCCAGAACCTATGGTGAGGTATTATCCCGTATTACAAATGATATTGATACGATGGGAAACGGATTAAATCAGAGTATCACACAGCTTATTACTTCGGTATCGACTGTTATCGGTGTATTTATCATGATGCTTACGATCAGCCCGCTTATGACGATGATCGCAATTATTATCCTGCCGATCAGTGTGGCATTAATGGGTATCATCATTAAGAAGTCACAGCGTTTCTTTAAACAGCAGCAGGAGTATGTCGGACATATCAATGGACAGCTTGAAGAAGTTTATGGCGGGCATACGGTAATCAAAGCATTTAACAAAGAGGAAACAACCTTAAAGGAATTTCATGAGACAAATGAAGTCTTATACAAATCCGCATGGAAAGCCCAGTTCTTTTCCGGTCTGATGCAGCCGGTTATGATGTTTGTCGGTAACCTCGGATATGTAGGCGTAGCTATTTCGGGTGCGGCGCTTGCCATTCGTGGCACGATCACGATCGGTGATATTCAGGCATTTATCCAGTATGTAAAGAATTTTACACAGCCGATCCAGCAGGTAGCACAGGTTACAAATATGATGCAGCAGATGGCAGCAGCGGCGGAACGTGTATTTGAACTGTTCGAGGAAGAAGAGGAGGTTCAGGTTGTTGAGCATCCTGCTTCCGTCGAGAATATAAAGGGTGAAGTAGATTTCCGTCATGTAAAGTTCGGATACGATCCGGAGAAGATCATTATTCATGATTTCAGTGTTCATGTTGATCCGGGCAAGCAGGTAGCGATCGTTGGTCCGACCGGAGCAGGTAAGACCACTATGGTTAAGCTGCTGATGCGATTCTATGATGTAAATGAAGGAGCTATCCTGTTAGATGGTCACAATGTTAAGGAATATAATCGAAGAGAGCTTCGTGATGCTCTCGGTATGGTTCTTCAGGAAACATGGTTGTTTAAGGGGACGATCATGGAGAATATCCGTTATGGAAGACTGGATGCGACGGATGAGGAAGTAATTGCGGCAGCAAAGGCTGCTCATGCACATCGATTCATCTCGGCACTTCCGGGTGGTTATCAGATGGAATTGAATGAGGAAGTGACGAATATTTCACAGGGACAGAAACAGCTTCTTACGATTGCAAGAGCGATTCTTGCAAATAATCCGGTTCTGATCCTGGATGAAGCGACCTCTTCCGTTGATACCAGAACAGAACACAGTATTCAGCGTGCAATGGATAATCTGATGAAGGGCAGAACAAGCTTTGTTATTGCGCACCGGTTATCAACGATTAAGAATGCAGATATTATTCTGGTCATGAAGGATGGCGATATCATTGAACAGGGTAACCATGAGGAACTGATGGCACAGAACGGATTTTATGCAGAGCTATATAATTCACAGTTTGAACAGGTATCTTAGTGCAGTATATAAGATATAAAAACAGGATATGAACAAGTACAGAACAGTCCTGTTTTTCTTTATTTGATTACAAGAACTTCTCTTATTCGGATAAGAACAGGACTGTTTTTACTTTACAGGACTGTTTTTACTTTACAGGACTGTTATTTATAATATGACAAATAATATTTTTTTATGTGATACTATGTCGAAATTGTATAAAATGCACAGAAAATAACGCGGTGTAAACTTTTTTTAGTCATTTTTTATATACCTTTTCTGCTTAATTATGCTAAACTGAAAAAAGGATTTTGTATTTTAGAGGGGAGCATATGGAGCGCAGAAGAATTGGAGTTATTATCGCACAGGCAGAAGAGAATTCACAGAGTCTGTTTATGAAAGGATTAATGGAGGAGGCATATGTCTATGGATATGATATATGTGTATTTTCCATGTACTTAAGATTTCAGGATACGCTGTATAGACAGATTGGGGATTCGAATATTTATAATCTGATTCAATGGGATGCATTTGATGCGATCATTGTTCTTCCGGATACCATTCAGGCAACCGATATAGCAACCCGGTTAGAAGACAAAATTCACGAGGTATTCTCAGGAGTTGTTCTTTTCGTAGATAAGGACAGTCGTTATTTCCCGACTGTAAAGATAAATCATTATAAACCATATAAGAAATTGATCGATCATTTGATCGAGGTTCATCATTATTCCGATATTATGTTTTTAGACGGGTGGAAGAATCATGTTCATTCCATACAGAGAGAGCAGGCATATAGAGACAGTCTGACGGAGCATGGAATCCCGGTTGATCCGAATAATATTTATTATGGCAATTACTGGTATGATTCCGGCAAAGAGGTCGTGAAGCTGATACTGGATTCCAGAGAGAAACTTCCGGAGGCGATCGCATGTGCAAATGACTGTATGGCGATCGGGGTAGCGGCGGAATTATTCAGTAATCATATTCATGTACCGGAGCAGGTAGCAGTAATCGGTTACGATTCTACCGAAGAAGGGAAAAATCTGAAATGCAAGTTAACATCCGCTGATATTCCGGCCAGAGAATGCGGCAGATATTGTGCGAAGTATATCCATGCATCCTTTGAGAAAGAACCGATACCGGAATTTGAATCAGAATCTGTGATCTTTCAGGGGACAAGCTGCGGATGCGAAGGAAAAATACAGTCGGAAAAACATTTTGATGAAAAAAAGAGAATTTCTGGAATACGGATCATGCGAAGACGGGATACTCTTCTTATTATAACAAGTTTATGGAGGATTTGTTATCTGAACGGGATCACAGAGGTTTTTTTCAATACGATATTTCAGCATGTATATCAGGTGCGGCCATTCCATTCGCTTAGTATATGCATGAATGATTACTGGAATTCATCGGAGGTTATGACCAGTGAGGATGCACTGCGCTCTAACGGCTATACGGATAAGATATATCGTATCATAAAATGTGGACCGAGTGAACACACAGACAATCGTATCAGCTTTGATGATATATTTGAAATGAAAGAGATGATACCGGAACTATCTGAGCAAAGAGAATATCCGGAGACATTTTTCTTTACACCATTGTATTTTGATAACCGAAGCTTTGGTTATGCAGTTATTGGTTTTACAGATATAGAAGCACAGTTTACAGAGGTTTACAGAAACTGGTTAAAGAGTATTATGCAGAGTATGGAAGCATTTTATCGTCAGAATGGTCTGCGGGAGTTGCTGCGCCAGATGGAAGCAAACACAGATTCGTGATGCAATGACCGGTTTGTATAATTATAAGGGCTTCTTACAGAAGGGAAATGAACTTTGCGAGAATGCGACATTTGATGGTAAATCAATAGCAGTGATCGCGATTGATATTAATAAATTAAAGGATATCAATGCAGGCTATGGAAGAAAAAGCAGGGGATGCTGCTATTTTGAAATTGGCACAGCTGATATCGGAAAGTCAGGATGATGCTGCTATATGTGCCCGTATCAGTAATGATGAATTTGTTGTTGCGTTCCCGGTTGAAGCATCCGATGAAACATGTGGAGAGGCGTTTATCAAACGTCTGTCGGATAAGATAAAGCAGTATAATGAATTGCGTAAAGAGGCATATGAGCTTGAAATCTGCACGGGTATCCGCTGCGATATGATCTCCGGTTCGGAAGCCCTGGATCATCTGATTAATGAAACTATCAATGTGAAGAACAATAAGAAAGCCATAGAGCAGGGGAAAGAGAGAAAGGGCAGGTGTTCTGACGGATAAACAGAAAGCGGATGACCATCTGATGGAATTTATTCTGGATAATAACCGGTTTGTTTATCATTTCCAACCAATTATCAATGCCAGAACAGGAGATGTTTATGCATATGAGGCCCTGATGCGTGCGGACACAGAGCGTAGGATTTCGCCGCTTGATATGTTGGAAAGTGCAGATCGTCTGAATCGTTTATATGATATAGAAAAAGCACATTTTTTTTAATGTAGTTGATTACATAGAGGAACACTATCAGGATTTTGAGGGTAAGAAAGTATTTATTAACAGTATTCCGGGGTATCAGCTGACAGGTAAGGATAAGAAGAAATTAACAGAGATTATGGAACAGCACGCAGGAGAGCTTGTTGTTGAATTTACAGAAGAAACAGAGATGGGGGATGATCAGTTAAAGGAGCTGAAGAACTCCTTTGCAAAGATGAATATTGAGACTGCTATTGATGATTACGGTTCTGGTTATTCAATGTAAATAATCTCTGCTTCGGTATATGCCTCGGTTTGTAAAAATCGATCGTATGCTCATGACAGATATACACAAAGATATCCAGAAACAGCATTTTGTAAAGGATATTATAGAATTTGCGCATGATAATGATATTCTGACGTTGGCAGAGGGAATTGAATTGACGCAGGAGCTGCGGGAGGTTATTAAGCTGGGCGTTGATTTGATTCAGGGCTATTATACATCAAGGCCACAGCCGTATGTTGTGCGTTCAATCGATGAGCGTGTCATGAATGAAATTGTTCAATATAATCAGAGCCTGAATGCCAGACTGTATAAGAAAGAATATGAGACGGATTATAATGATACGGTTTCCATGGTACAGCTTGCTGCTAATAAATATACAAGCATTAAGGTTAAGAAAGCGCGTGGAATCAATAAAAAGATCATAATCAAAAGGGTTCTGTCGGCTTCCAGCCGAATATATTGATGTCTGTAGAAGATGGATTCCGTGGCACCATCATACTTGAGAATGTCAGTCTTGCGGGAGAACGCGGAATTCCGTGTATTGATATCGGTAAGAAGTGTAATGTAAATCTTCAGATTACCGGAGAAAACGAACTACGTACAGGAGGTATCAGAGTTCCGGACAGTTCAGTGCTTACGGTTGTAGGAGACGGTAATCTGACGATTAATCTGAATTCGGGAAAATACTTTGGCATTGGTAATTCATTGGATGAATATCATGGCGAACTCAACTTCTATCAGGATGGTGGAATCATCATCAATGCAAATGGTATGAAGGGCATTGGTATTGGTTCCGGACTTGGCGGTGTTATCAATATCAAACGCGGACATTATGAGTTTGATATGAAAGGTCAGGAAGGAGCCTGTATCGGATCTGTAAACGGTGATTCCGAATTGTTTATAGAATACTGCGACATGGATATTTATTCCGGTATATCAAACGGTACGATCATTGGATCTGTAAATGGTGATGCAGATATTAAGCTTGAGAATATATCGGCAAAGATTCAGGGGGCAGGTAATGTTATAACCGGTATCGGAACGATTGCTGGTAACAGCTGTATGGTTCGTCTGGAAAATGTAAATATCTCGTCGAATATCCGTGCAAAGGAATGTTATGGCATTGGATGCCGTGCAGGAAGAACGGATATCTATATCGGATATGCAGCAGTTAAAAGCGTGGTACAGGGCAAGTCAGCGGTTGCCTTTGGTAATTCGGTCATGTCTGCCAAGCTGTACTGTTCCAATGCTGATGTTGGAACGAATGCCGTTACAGAGTTCAATTCAGATATCGGAGCACTTGAAAAGAATATACAACTGGAGAACGGTCGTGCAGAGTTTATCCTGAATGGACAGGAGGTCAAACGTCAGATTCTCGCAGCAAGATTATAAATAATTCCCGGCAGACTATTTCTGACAGATGGAATTGCCCCACGACAAATGACGAATTAAGATTTCGTTGTGAGCAGTTTCATCTGTCAGGGAAAGTTTGCCGGGGCTTTTTGAATTATAAAAAGGCTGTTCGTAGGTGACGGTGATGGAATAAAAAAAACAGGTTTGCTTTTTTGAAGCAAACCTGTTTCAGTTTACGTGCATGAGAGGATTCGAACCCCCGACACCTTGGTCCGTAGCCAAGTGCTCTATCCAGCTGAGCTACATACACACGTTGTTCAACAACAGATAGTATTCTATACCAGTTCTATAAATTTGTCAAACAAAATCTAAGATTTTCTTAAAAATTTTCTGTATTTTTTTCAAGACACAATTTGATCTGTGGCTGAGCACCATCTCCGTAGATCATATTTTTAATCTCCTGCATTTCGAGGTCTGTTTGAGAGATAACATCAGCACAATGTTTTAAGCGACCGGAGATAAGTTCGGGATCGGCGACATCCTTTTTATAACGGAGCTGGTGGTCAAGACTTGCCCAGAAGTCCATCGCGATGGTACGGATCTGAACTTCTACCCGCATATTTCTCGTATGGTCGGCAAAGAAGACAGGAACTTCTATGATCAGATGAAGACTACGGTAACCATTTGGCTTTGGATGGCTGATATAGTCTTTTGCTTCAATCAGAGTAATGTCATTCTGACTGATGAGCTTCTCTGCAACGGCGTAGATGTCATCGATAAAGGAGCAGATAACACGAAGCCCCGCAACATCATTTAAATTATATACGATATTTTCTACGGATACCTGACATCCTTTTGAAGACAGCTTTGTTGCGATACTGACCGGTTTCTTGATGCGCGATTGGATAAATTCAATCGGATTTCGGTTGTAGCGAACGCTGAAATCTGTATTTAATACATCCAGCTTGGTCTGAACTTCCTTGATCGCACAGGAGTACATCATCATAAGCTCCTCGAATCGTTTCATGTCTTCTATAAAAGGATTCTGCTCCGGATATAGAAGTGCATCGATATAGCTTCTGTATATATTTGTATTTGTATTATTATCTTTAGCAGACATAATCATAATCTCCGTTTCTGTTTTAGGCAATTTTTTATTTTATCAATTTGCATGAATAGACAAAAAATCATTGTCCCTATCATTCTACTACATTTTAAAGGTAGAGTATACTATAAAAACGTGATAAAATGAGCATTGCGACGGATGTGCTTGCACAAGCCGGCATAATGCGAAAAAAACATAGAGCCGACAGGCGATATGATAAAATGAGCATCGCGACGGATGTGCTTGCACATACCGGCATAATGCGAAAAAACATGGAACCGACAGGTGACATGATAAAATGAGCATTGCGACGGGATGTGCCTGCACAAGCCGGCATAATGCGAGAAAGAAGTGAATTATATGAGATATTTGGATCGGCTGATTGCATCAGAGGTTCTTCCGAATGCTTATAAAGAGTGGCGGGGATACCGACAGAAGCTGACAGACTTTATAGAAGAAAATTGTGTGGCCGAAGGAGGGTGTAAGCCTGTTCTTGCTATATGGGGGAGCAGGACGGTCAAATGACATCGATCTGGCAAGACTTGCAGAGAGATTTAAGCTGGTTTTGATCGACCGGGATGCAGAGGGACTTGCACAGGCGTGTAAGGCCTATGGATTGGAGGAAACAGATGCTATTTGTGTGGATCTTCCTTTCTGGAATGTAGAGCTTGAGACTTATGAAATGTTTGAAGCATTGCTTGCAGAGGGTGAAGAAGTAGAGATCGTGATCGAGCATTTGAAACAGGTTGCATTTGACAACAGCCACAGGGTATTGCCGGAGATCGGACGAAGGTTTGACTACAGCGTCTGCGTAGGACTTCACAGCCAGTTGAATGCGAGATTTGCAGGCCTGTTATATATGTATCGGGGAGAATTATGACGAGGAAGAATTGCAGATGATCGAGAATGCGATCCGGGCATTAAACGAAGCCGCGGTTACCCGGACAAATGATGTCATCTATATGCTGACGGAGAAGTTAATGGTGTTCGGGTTAGAATGGGCAGTTGTAAATGAATCCGCTATGGAGCAGTGGGAGAAGCTTGTTCCGGAGGATATTGAAGGTGCGTTGCAGCTTCGTCATGACATCGGAATGCATAAGAGATTTTGATATCCGGATTGAAGCGGAACGGCGGTTGTTCTGGCCATTTGCATGGAAGGAACGGAAGAAGGGGTATGTGATGGAGTTGCTGGCAGTACAGCCTCTTGAATAATAGAGAATTGGGGCTATACGAAGCCGAAACCGAATATTAGCAAATTGAAGTGGAATGAAAAGTAATAGAAAATCGGAATAATTCCATAAAAAACAGGGGTAAAAACGTATAGCGGTTATAGGGAGAGACAAATGACAGACAGAGAATTTGGAAAATATATGTCTGCGATTGCACAGGGAGACAGGGAGAGCCTTCGGGCAGTGTATGACGAATATCTGAAGCTGATCTTTGCGGTGGTCTATGATACGATCCGGCAGAGAGAGGAAGCGGAGGATGTGACATCGGAGTTCTTCATCAAGCTTTATCGGATCGCAGACAGTTATAAGAAGGGAAACCGGTCATAAGAGATGGCTTGTGACAATCGCAAAGAATATGGCGATCGATCGGATACGCAAGATCGATCGTGAAATGCTGGTGGATGAAATGCCGGAGCGAAACGAAGGAAAGACGATGGAGAGTCAGATAGTGGAGAACCTGACATTGAAGCAGGCAGTTGCCACGTTAAAGCCGGAGGAGCAGGAGATTCTGGATCTGAAGGTAGTCGGAGGATTTACATTTAAAGAGATCGCGGACATGAAAGGGCGACCGATCGGAACAATCACATGGATCTATAATCAGGCAATACAAAAAATTAAGGAGGTGCAGGCTGTGAGAGATGAACAGAATAAGAACAGACAGACGGAAGAAGACAGATTCATAGAAGCTTATCTGAACCGGATCGATGCAGATGCACCGGATCTGTGGGATCGGATCGAAGCAGGGCTTGACCGTGAAGCAAAGGATGCAGAAGAAAAACAAAAGAAAACCTCAAAGGTAAAATATGTAATTCCGGTTCTTGCGATCGCAGCAGTTCTTCTGGCCGCAGTGATCGCGACACCGTTGCTGTCTGATTCTAAGCGACATTCGAAAGAAATAAATGCAGGCAGGACAACGGATGTTTCAAATGATGGGCTGGATGCAGCAGAGAATTCAAATATATCCGATCGGGCGGAAGATTATGTGGATGAAACAACGGATTCCATACCGGAGACAGTACAGAATGAAACTGCCAACAGACCGACACAGAATACAACAGAAGCTATACTGATGAATGGAGCCGGTGGAGATTCGTCCGATGTTCAGGCGGAAGCAGGCCATACAAAGAGTCAGACAGATGCACAGGAAAATGCGGGATGTACAGATCTTCAGGTGTCGGAATCAGCTGATATGGATGCATGGCAGGAAATGAGTAATATAGCAGTTACACTTCAGATCACAGAGATTGTAACAGCAGAGCCGGATGCGGTACAAAAATATGCCGCAAAACTCTTGCAGGTATCTGATGCATCCGGGGAATTAATAACCGGTCAGGACATCGTATTGCAGCCGGAAGAAGCAGAGACATTTTCAGTAGGGGAAGAAGTAACAGGTACACTTCTCCGATATGATTCTGAACGACAGGCATGGATCTTAAACAGACAGTAGTTGATCTGTAAGAAAAAAATCCATAAAAAGAGGATACCCATCCGTATCTTAGTCATAAATAGAACAGATAGCTGTAAAATTTCGTTTTTACATTCGACAATTGCTAACGTCAGAGGTGATCAGAGCAGAAATTATGCAGCTATCGGATAGTGACTAAGATAAGGAGGGTATTTTTTATGAGAAAAATCAGACGGATGGTAAGTGTGGTTATAATCTCCTGCATGATGGCGGGCTGCCTTGCAGGCTGCGGAAGTGGGAGAGAAACAGGAGGCACGCATGGAGAACGACAGGGAACGGAAAGCCGGTCGGGTACGGAGCGGGAGAGCATCGCAGAAAGATACAGACAGAAAGCCATAAAAGAGGAATTTGAAGAAAATATAGCGGAATCCGGACAGTCACAGCAAAATATGGCTGTGCCGGAATGTATAGAAGAAGAGGCTTGTGATAGTGTGGTTTCGGCTGCCGATACATATAACTCGGTAATGGATAGTGCATCAAATTCTGAATATGTAAAAATCGGATATGGAGAATCCGGTTATGATACCAGAGAGTATGACTATCAGGAAGAACATCGGTTTGTGTCTACTAAAGATTCACCGCTTTCAACATTTGCGGCAGACTGTGATACAGCATCCTACAGCAATATCAGAAGTTATATCGAAGAAGGAACGCTGCCGCCGACAGGAGCAGTCCGGGTCGAAGAAATGATCAATTATTTTGATTATGACTATGTATCAGACCCGGAGGCTGGGAAGAAGTTTGCAGTATATACGGAATATGCGGATTGTCCATGGAATAAAGATACAAAGCTGATGATGGTAGGACTGAATACGGCCGCGATCGATATGAGTGAGAAGAAAGCATCCAATCTGGTATTCCTGATCGATACATCCGGTTCTATGTATGAGGAAAATAAACTGCCGCTGGCACAGAAAGCATTTAAGATGCTGGCGGAGAATCTGGATGAAAATGACAGGATCAGTATTGTTACATATGCGGGTTCAGATACGGTTGTTTTAAATGGCGTGGCAGGTTCGGAGGCCTATACGATATGCGAGGCACTGGATTCGCTGGAAGCATCCGGCAGCACAAATGGAAGTGCGGGACTGATCACGGCATATGAGATCGCAGAGCAGCAGTTTATAAAAGACGGAAATAATCGGGTGATCCTTGCGACGGACGGGGATCTGAATGTCGGGCTGACAAGCGAGAGTGATCTGGTAGGATTGATCACTGAGGAGAAGGACAGCGGTATATTCTTGAGTGTTCTGGGATTTGGCTCTGATAATCTGAAAGATAACAAGTTAGAAGCACTGGCAGATCACGGAAACGGTAATTACTCGTATCTGGATTCAGTCTATGAAGCAAAGAAGGTTCTGGTTGATGAAATGGGTGGAACCTTATATACGGTTGCAAAAGTATGTCAAATTACAGATTGAATTCAATCCGGAGCAGGTGAAAGGTTATCGGCAGATCGGATATGAGAACCGGGCGCTTTCCGCAGAAGATTTTGCAGATGATATGGTGGATGGCGGCGAGATCGGAGCCGGTCATGTGGTGACTGCACTCTATGAGGTGGTTCCAGTCGATTCGGAATTTGACGTGCCGGAGACAGAGACAAAATATACATCGAAAAAGCAGAGTACAGATTATTCCGGCGAACTGGCAACCGTGAATATCCGTTACAAAGAGCCGGATGGAGATAAGAGCACACTGGAAACAGCCGTTATAAAGGCAGAAAGCGGTCAAAAGGGAATGTCTCATGACCTGAGCTTTGCATCGGCGGTTGCGGCATATGGAATGCTGCTTACGGACAGCACATATAAAGGAACAGCGACGTATAAGATGGCGGAAGAACTTGCGGAAGCAGGAATCACGGTTGAGATAAATGAAAGGAACATGGCTCAGGCAAGCAACGATCAGTTATACCGGAGCCAATTCCTTGAACTGGTGCGGAAGACGGAGAAGTTATCTCAACGTGAACCTGAGGCACAGATGTGGCAGTGCGATTAACAGACGGCCGGTTATTTATACTCGAAATTCATAATAAATATAAGCCGTAAAAGGTGTATTTTTTCTCTGATATATGCTTTTTTATTTTTAAACGTATAGAAGCACTTCCCTTTTATTGATAATTCTTGTATAATAAAGCATTAGAGTTGCCAAAAGGCAAATATGAGAAATGACAGGAAGGATAAATTAATGGGTGAAAAAAAGATACTGCTCGGTAATGCAGCGATCGCCAGAGGCGCATATGAAGCCGGTGTAAAGGTATCAGCAGCATATCCGGGTACTCAAGTACAGAGATCAGTGAGAATATTGTAAAATATCCTGAGATATATGCAGAATGGTCTCCAAATGAAAAAGTTGCAACAGAGGTTGCGATCGGAGCATCATTTGCCGGTGTCCGTTCAATCGTATCAATGAAACATGTAGGTGTGAATGTAGCTTCAGATCCATTATTTACAGCAGCATATACCGGTGTAAAGGGTGGTATGGTTTTAGTAGCAGCCGATGATCCGGGTATGTATTCATCACAGAATGAACAGGATTCCAGACTGGTAGCAAGGACAGCGATGATTCCGGTGTTTGAACCATCTGACAGTATGGAAGCAAAGGAGTTCACAAAGTATGCATTTGAATGCAGCGAGAAGTACGATACTCCGATCATGCTCCGTACAACAACCAGACTGGCACATTCACAGGGCGTTGTTGAATTAAATGACAGAGTAGAAGTAGAGGATAAGCCATACGAGAGAGACATTAAGAAGATGGTTATGATGCCGGGTAATGCGATCCCTCGTCATGTATTTGTAGAACAGAGATTAAAGGACATGGCAGCAGACGGTGCGGATATGCCGATCAATCGTGTAGAGATGAATGATACCAGCGTTGGTGTTATCACCAGCGGTATTCCATATCAGTACGTAAAGGAAGCAATGCCAAATGCCTCCGTATTAAAGCTTGGTATGGTAAATCCGCTTCCTAGAAAGTTGATCGAAGACTTTGCGGCAAAGGTTGATAAGCTGTATGTTATTGAGGAGTTAGAGCCTCATATCGAGACACAGGTAAGAGCCTGGGGCATCGATGCAGTAGGTAAGGAGCTTCTGACCGTTCAGGGTGAATACAGTGCAAATATGTTAAGAGAGAAGATCCTCGGCGAGAAGGTTGAGCAGGAAGAACCTGCAAAGGTTGCGCCTAGACCACCTATCCTTTGTCCGGGATGTCCGCATAGAAGTGTATTTTCAGTATTAAACGAACTGAAGATCCATGCAGCAGGAGATATCGGATGCTATACACTGGGAGCAGTTGCGCCGCTTAGCGTAATTGATACAACCGTATGTATGGGATTCTTACATTTCTACATTACATGGAATGGAGAAAGCAAAAGGAAAAGATTATATCAAGAACTGGGTTGCGGTTATCGGTGATTCCACATTCCTTCATACAGGTGTGAACTCTCTGATGAACATGGTTTACAACAAGGGTACAGGAACCGTTATCATCCTTGATAACTCAACAACCGGTATGACAGGACATCAGGATCATGCAGCGACCGGTAAGACCTTGCAGGGTGAACCTACATATGCGATCAACATTTATAAATTGTGTAAGGCGATCGGTATTGACAGTGTACATGAGATCAATGCATTTGACATTGACGGTTTAAAGAAGCTGATCAAAGAGGAAGTTGCAAAGGATGAGATCTCTGTTATTATCACCAAGTCTCCTTGTGTTCTTTTAAAGACAACCAAGGTAACAGGTGTATGCAGAGCTATCCCGGAGAAATGTAAGAAGTGCGGTATGTGTTTAAAGCCGGGATGTCCGGCAGTTATCAAGCAGCCGGATGGAACGATCCAGATCGATGAGACCATGTGTAATGGTTGCGGACTGTGTATGAAGCGTTGTAAGTTTGATGCGATCGAAAAGGAGGAATTCTAATGGCTGTAAAGAATATTATGATAGTTGGTGTCGGTGGACAGGGAACTCTTCTTACAAGCCGTATCCTCGGTGGTATTACGACAGCAGCAGGTTATGATGTAAAGCTCTCCGAGGTTCATGGTATGAGCCAGAGAGGCGGTAGTGTTGTTACATATGTAAGATATGGTGAGAAGGTTGCGGAACCGATTGTAGAAGAAGGTCATGCAGATGTTCTGATCGCATTTGAGAAGCTGGAAGCTATGCGTTATGCTCATTTTCTGAAGAAGGATGGCGTAATTATTGCAAATGATCAGAGAATCGATCCGATCACGGTTGTAACCGGTCAGGCAGAATATCCGGATCACATCTTAGAGACATTATCAGAGAAGCATAAGGTGATCTCGATCGATGCGATGGCAGAGGCAAAGAAGCTGGGCAATCCAAAGGTATTCAATACGATCATAATCGGTGTTGCCGCAAAGCATATGGATTTTGACCATGACAAATGGGTTGAGGTCATCAAGGCAACAGTTCCTCCAAAGACTGTTGAGATGAATCTGAAAGCATTTGAAGTTGGTTATGCATTATAATAAAAAATATAGATACAGATCAAACCAAGGATGCCTCCTGTTCAAAAGACAGGAGGTATCTTTGTGTCAGCTGGCGTTTGTATAGTAAATGTCGCTGACTACTTTAACCGGAAGATACGAAAATCAACCTGATTAATGAGAAAAAAATCCAACGTCAAAATTGGTAAATGTTACATTATGTATAGGTTTTCATCTGTAAAATGTGTTTTTTTTAGGTATTTTTTGACAAAAAAAGTGGACGATACAGAGGATATAGTGTAAAAATCATCTATGTGAGTGTTTTCACATGGGAAAGGAAAACTGAGGGCTATTTAAGGAGAATTCGTGATGAACGATACAATCACTGTTAATATCAGCAAAAAATGGCAGATGTTGTTATGGAAGGTATTTCTGACGTTAGCGTGTATATTCATGGTTGTTGAATTGATCATGTGTATGACGAATATAGGAAATGATAAGGCAGATCTCGGATGTCCGGTGGAGCATATATTACATTATATGTTGTAGTGCCATTTCTGATATATGCAGCAGCATTGACAGGAACGCTGGTCGCTTTAAAGAAGAATAAATTAACCGATAATGGTGCAGACTGGCTGGTTTCCCCTGATGATGTTTACAGTGTTGGCAGTACCTGCATTTGAACATTACAATTCGATCATTCTGGTGCTGATGCCAACGATCGCTATCGTGATCACGGCTATCTTTGCGAATCAGAATATTACGATCGTGATCGCACTTCTTGCATCGGCAAGTCTTATCATCAATGAGATTCATCTGCATCATTTATATGACTGGACACAGATGCGGTTCAGTGGATATGTTGTTACATCATTTGTATTGGTATTTATACTGACCTTTGTAACGTGCTTACTGAATATGCATACGAAGGAACTGATGGAATCCATCGGCAATTTCACAGTTCGTCAGATGAGTCTTATGACAGAGCTTCGTAAAGATCCGCTGACAGGATTATATAACAGACGTTCCTTTGAGGAGAGTCTGGAGAAAGAAATCCTGCAGACCGAGGAGACCGGTGAGAAAGCATATATTGCGATCTTTGATATCGACCATTTCAAGAATGTAAATGATACATACGGACACAGCAATGGTGATGTGGTTATCAAGGCTCTTTGTAAGATGCTGAAGGAGAAATCAAAAGACTATGGTCTTGCATTCCGTTACGGTGGAGAGGAATTTGTTATATTGTTCAGCAACATTGAACTGCCAAAGGTTATCAATGTCGTAGAGGATGTAAGAACAGAATTCCGATGCTACTACTTCCAGTTCATGAATAACAGTGGAATCACCTGTAGCTGTGGTGTTGCGGAATATTCCAAAGGGAGAGTGCAAAGGCATGGTTCAATCGGGCAGATAATTCGCTGTATCAGGCGAAGGAAGCCGGACGTAACCGTACGGTTGTAAGTGAATAAGATAATTAAAAAGATGCAATCCGTAATTTAAAAAAATGATATCAAAAAAACAGGGAAATTGGTACTATAAGTATACCGGTTTCTCTATTTTTTTGCGAATTTTCAAGTTGGTATAAAAAAATATAAAATTGGTATTGCAAAACCAGTTGATAGGGGGTATATTATATTTACAAAGTGGTTCACAAAAAGAACCACAAAAAGGAGATGGAAAATGAAGAAGGATATGGAATATTATATTCAGGTTTCCGGTCGTATTATGAAAGATAATCTTGATAAGAGAAAGTCTCTTACCAAAAAAGATATGCGACTGGTATCTGGATCAGGACAAAGAAGATATATGTCTGATCGCATCCGGATCGTCCCTGAATGCAGCATATGCAGCTCGACCGTTTCTTTTAAAAATACAGTAAATTCGATATCAGTGTATTAAGTACAGTGGAATATCTGGATGTTTACCGGGAGAGAGAAAAGAACCGGTTTACGATTTTAATATCCCAGAGTGGCTGCAGTACAAACATAATAGAAATTATGAAGGAGCTAAATAAGGAGCATCAACCATTTGTTTTGTTAACCGGGAGTGAAAATGGCAGTGCAAGCAGATACACGGATCGTCTTGTGGAGTATGGAGTTGGAAATGAAACCATTGATTATGTAACGCTTGGATATTCTACTTTGATCGAGTTCCTCATGCTTATGATATTGGAGATAGGTTTTCAAAAAAGAGAAATTAGTGATCAGAAATATGAAACTGCAGTAAGCCAGATCCGGAATGCTTGTGAAATGCAGGAGCTTTGCCTGATGCAGGCGAAAGAATTGGTACAAAAACGATATCAGGATCTGTTGTGTATGGAAAAAGCAATACTGGTCGGCGATGGAGCCAATCTGGCAACGGTCAGAGAGGAGCGTTTGAAATTTCAGGAAACTCTGAAAGTTCCGACGGTATATTATGAAAGCGAAGAATTTATACATGGACCGGATATGCAGCTTACTCCGGATTATTCGGTTTTCTTTATAGATTGTGGTAAAACCTCTGATCGACTGTATGATATTTATAAAAGCAACATTGTTGATCACGGAGCACTGCTATATGATTACGGATCAGGTTCACGATAAACGAGATGGACAGATTCGGATACCATGCCGGCTTCCGGCAGAGATCACACCGTTATATACAGCTGCATTGTTTCAATATATAGCGGCTCATGTAACAAAGGAAAAAAAATAATTTTACTTGTCATCCGCTGTTTTCCCTGGTGGAACAGGCTGTTTCGCCAAAAACAGAAGACTATGACAGGATTATGAAAGAAAAGCTTGAAAGGAGCAGAAGGGAGGAGAACGGATGAGAAAATATGTTTTAGCAACACACGGAAAGATGGCCGAAGGAATGTTAACAACGATTGAAATGCTGGCAGGTGCACAGGAAAATCTGACCTGTATCAATGCTTATACAGATGAATGCCCGGATCCGCTTCCGGAATTAAAGAGAATTGTTGAAGCGGATTCAGAGGCAGAGATTGTGATAATGACAGATCTTTTAGGCGGAAGTGTGAATAATAATGCATCCGCATTATTGTCTGATCCAAGGATACATGTTGTTGCCGGTGTGAATCTGGCTGCAGTGATCGGTATCCTGCTGAGTGCAGAGGATCAGGATACGGCGTCTGTAATTGAGAGAGTGCGGTTGCAGAGGCTAAAGATATGATGGTTTATTGTAATACAGTAAATACAACGTATGATGATGAAGATTTTTAATCTGTGTATTAACAGAAAAAAGAAAGGAGAAGGTTTATATGATTAAATCAATTCGTGTTGATTATCGTCTCTTACATGGACAGGTAGCAGTATCATGGACAGCATCATTAGGGGCAGATTGCCTGCTGCTGGTCAGTGACACGGTTAAAAATGATCCACTGAGATTAAATGCACTAAAGATGGCGAAACCATCCGGAACAAAGGTTGTAGTAAAAAATACAGCGGAAGCTGTAGAGGCATTGAAAAGCAGGGATAACTGATAAATATAAATTATTTATCATCTGTGAAACGGTAGAAATAGCCAAAGCAATCATTAAAGCTACAGGAGAAAAGACATTAAATATCGGAAACATTGCATACCATGAAAATGCAAAATTATACGGTAGAAGCGCGTATATGGATGCAGCCGAGCTGGCTCTGGTAAAAAGAGATGGTTGATGATAGCGTTGATGTATTTATTCAGATGATCCCGGCTGATAAAGCAATTAAATGCAAATCGCTATTTTAACGGATGAATGGAGGGACAGATTATGATATTAAAAACAATACTTATTTTTCTGATTGGTCTGCTTGGTTATTCAGAATGGTTGCTTGGAACAAGCTGCCTGCAGCGACCAATCGTTCTTGGACCGTTAGTAGGTCTGGTAATGGGAAATCTTCCTGCCGGTATTATTATGGGTGCAACGATGGAACTTGCACTTGTAGGAGCTGTATCAATCGGTGCATATAATCCGCCGGATCTGATTGCAGGCACTGTGCTCGGTGTTTCACTTGCGATTCAGTCAGGAGCCGGAGCAGAAACAGCTTTGGTACTTGGTATTCCAATCGCAACCGTAATGCTTGCGGCAAATACAGGTATCTGCCAGCCATTGATGCTTGTTATGATCCACAAATGTGACCGTGATGCTGAAAAAGGTAATATACGGGCATTTAACAGGGATTATCTGATCGCAGGATATCTTCAGAATCTTTTTGGTATTGTCTGCATCCCACTTGCATTTTATTTTGGCAGTGATGCAGTAACAGCACTTCTTGGCAAAAATACCTGAATTTGTTCAGTCCGGTATGGATATAACAGCAGCATTGCTTCCTGCACTTGGTTTTGCAATGCTTGCGCAGCAGATGATGAATCGCAAGGTTGCACCATTTTTCTTTCTTGGATTTTTCCTGGTATCATACCTTGGAATATCCACAACAGGAGTTGCGATTTTTGCCGTACTTATTGTGATAATCGGAGTAACATTCGGCATATTCGGAGACAAGCAGCAGGGGGCAGTACCGGTAGTTGAAACCGCAGATAACGGAGGTGATTTTGATGAGTTCTAAGATACATGCAGACTACGATAAGGTGGTTACAAAAAAAAGATCTCACAAAGGTGTTTTTTAAGAGAGATCACATATGAACATACATGGAATTATGAACGAATGGGAAATGTAGGATTTTGTTTTTCCATGTATCCGGTTTTAAAGAAACTGTATCCGGATAAGAAGGATCTGGCAGCTGCTATGAAGCGACATCTGACGTTATATCAGACCAGCCATTACCTTGCAACATTTCAGATGGGTATCACAGCTGCAATGGAAGAGGAAAATGCACAGGATGCAGATTTTGATACAGAATCGATTGGCGCAGTAAAAACAGCATTAATGGGACCTATGGCAGGAATCGGTGATTCCCTGTTCTGGGGCACGATCAAGGTAATCGCAACAGGAATCGGATGTTCACTTGCCTTACAGGGGAACATTCTCGGACCTATTCTCTTCCTTTTGATCTTTAACATTCCGGCATATCTCTGCAGATGGTTTGGAGTATTCCTTGGATATAAAATGGGTCGTGAATCCATGGCAAAGATTGTTGAATCCGGTTTGATGAAGGTGGTTATGGAAGTAGCCTCTATCATGGGTATCATGGTAGTTGGTGGCATGACGATGGATATGACGTCGATTAATTTTATAACGCAAATTGGAAGCGGCGAAGAAGCAAGTACAATTCAGGATCTGTTAAATGGCATTGTCCCGGGTCTTCCGGTGTTGTTACTATTTGGAGTTACTTACTGGTTATTGAAGAAGAAGGTTAATCCGTTGCTTATTATGTTGATCATGCTTGTACTTGGAATAGCAGGAGCATTCTTTGGCTTCCTTGGTTAAAAAAGGAGGTAGTAGTAAGGTGAAAAAAATAGTAATTGATATGCATGTACATCCTGCATTTTTAGAGCCGGTATGCAGAACGGAATATCAGAATGAATTTGCAAAAAAGATGTATGGCTTATACAAGACGGAACAGATCCCGGTTGATGCACTGTTAACCTTGATGGATTGTTCCGGAGTGGATAAAGCGGTTTTGCTTCCTCTGGATTTGACTACGGAATATGGAGGCATACTTGGAACAAATGACCAGATAAAAGAATTGACAGCAACATATCCGGATCGTTTTATCGGATTTGCCAGTGTAGATCCTCACAGGCCGGATGCGACAGAGATACTTGAAACAGCATTTGCAGAATATCATCTGGCAGGCCTGAAGCTTCATCCGTCAAAGCAGAAGTTCTATCCGGGAGATGAATGCATGGAGCCGATATATCAGATATGCGAGAAGTATGATAAACCGATCGTGTTTCATTGCGGAATGTCGGTAGAGCCGGATACCTTATCTAAATATGCGAGACCGGTTGCGTTTGAAGAAACAGCATACAGACATCCAAAGCTTCGAATCTGTCTTGCACATTGCGGATGGCCATGGGTGCAGGAAAACCTGTATGCTGATGCTCAAATACAGAAATGTTTATGCGGATACAGCATTCCTGTATTTTGATACAGCCCCGGAGTTTTATCACAAGGTATTCGAAGTGGATATGGGACCACACTGGATCGATCGAAGCTTCAGACATCAGATTATGTTTGGCTCTGATGATCCGCGGTTAGAGATGCAGAGAATGAAAAAGGCTATAGAAGCTATGGATATGAGAGAATCTACCAAGGATCTGATATTCGGACAGAACGCGATTGAGTTTCTGGGATAGGAGGTATGATGGTAACACATGGCAGTATAGAGGTGCTGACAAAAGAATATAACTGTCTGGTGAAAATTACGGATGACATCAGGCAGGTTGTAGAAAAAAAAGCAAAATCAGAAATGGTGTTGTATATGTTATAAACAGCACATACGACAACAGGAATTGCAGTTAATGAAGGTCTGGAGTGCCTGGAATATGATATTGGGCATCTGATGGAAAGACTTGTTCCTGAGGATGGGGAATATGCACATGGAAGGCTGTTAGATACCTACGGTGCGATGGCAGGCAATCCGACCGGACATTTAAAGGCCCATCTGACCGGAAATCATTGTGTATTCCCGGTTATAGATGGAAAGCTGAAAAGCGGAAGTGCACAGGACATATATCTGTGTGAATATGATGGACCGCAATATAGAACAATTTATATAACAATCATAGGAGAATAAAAAATAATAGGAGGAAAGAACTATGGCATTAAAAAAAATTTGACGCAGAAAAATATTTAAAGGACGGAGCAAAGACATACTCATTAAGAGGAGAGGTTGAGGCATTAGTTGACCGGATCACGGCAAAGGAATATGACAGCGTATGTATGCTTGGTATCGGTGGAACATGGGCAGAATGGTATCCGGTTGTAGAAGTAGCCAAGAAATATACAGATCTTCCGATCTATCTTGAAAATGCAGGTGAATTTCTGGTAAAAAATAAAAAACATATTACAGATAAGACTCTTGTATTTACATCTTCTGCATCAGGCAATACTATGGAGATCTTGAAGGCAGTAAAATATTGTAAGGATCAGGGAATCAATGTATATGGATTTACAAAGGATGAGACAACTCCTTTAGCAAATCTGCTGACAGACCCAATTTATAATGCATGTGGTGACTGCGAACATTCTTACTTATTATACTATTTTGTAATGCTCCGTATCTTAAAGAACAGAGGAGAATTTCCACATTATGACAGATGGGCAGACCAGATGGAAAATCTGTTTAAGGATCTTCTTGCGGCAAGAGAAAAATTTGAGCCAAGAGCGATCGAGATTGCAAAGACATATGCACATGAACCATATACAATGTTTACAGGCTCCGGTGTCCTTTGGGGTGAGACCTATCTCTTTACAATGTGTATCTTAGAGGAGATGCAGTGGGTTCGTACAAAGACTGTTTCATCTGCTGATTTCTTCCATGGACCATTGGAGTTAGTTGATGACAGAGTTCCGGTATTTGTAATAAAAGGTGAGGACGAATATCGACCATTGGATGAAAGAGTAGAACGATTTGTAAAAGAACATACAAAGAAAGCTGTTATTATTGATACCAAGGATTACATTCTGGATGGTATCGATGATGAGTTCCGTGTAATCTGCTCTCCGATGATCATTACTGCATTATTAACAGAACGACTTGCTATTCATTATGAGCAGAATACAGGACATAGTCTGGAATTCAGACGTTACTATCGTCAGTTTGAATATTAAAAAGGTCAGGCGGTTATTATGGTTGAATTCACATATGTAATTACAGATGAACAGGGACTTCATGCCAGACCGGCGTCACAGTTTGTTATGGCTGCTGCAAAATGTAAGAGCACAGTATCCGTAACATTTGGATCCAGAACCGTAAACGCAAAAAGGAGTTATGGCAGTTATGGGGCTGGGAGCCAAAAAAGGTCAGGAAATCCTGATAAAAGTAGAAGGTGAAAACGAGGCAGAATATGCAGCAAACCTGAAAGCGTTCGTTCAGGAACATCTGTAAAAGGATCGGATTTTAAAGAGGGTGACAATATGGTAATATTACAGGGTAAAAGTGTATTTGGCGGAGTTGCTATCGGGAAGATACAATTCTTTAAAAGTGACGAAATCCAGATAAAACGACGTCATGTCGATGATCCGGAGGCGGAAATACGCCGCTTCCGGACTGCAAAGGAAAAAGCACTTTCTGAATTGCAGCAGTTATATGACAAGGCACTTACTGATGTGGGAGAAGCAAATGCCATCATCTTTGAAGCACATCAGTTAATGCTTGAGGATCCGGATTATAATGATTCTGTAGAGAATATTATAAATACACAAAAGGTAAATGCTGAATATGCAATAGGTGTCACATCTGATAATTATGCAGCAATCTTTGAAAGCGATGGATGATGCCTATATGCAGGGAAGGGCAGCAGATGTAAAGGATGTATCGAACAGGCTCCTTTCCCAGTTTGCAAAAAACAGAATGCTTCATTTGAAATGACGGAGCAGGTAATCATCGCGGCAGATGATCTGGCACCAAGCGAGACTGTTCAGCTTGATAAAGATAAGGTGCTGGCATTTATTACAGTGGAAGGCTCGGCAAATTCCCATACAGCGATTCTTGCCAGAACCATGAATATTCCGGCTGTTATAGGAATCGGTGATACATTAACACCGAAATATGACGGAAGACTTGCAATCGTAGACGGTCAGGAAGGAAAGATCTATATTGATCCGGATGAAGAAATCCTTGTTGCCATGAGAAAAAAGCAAGCTGTCGAACAGGAACAGCGTGAGCTTCTGGAGACATTGAAGGGCAAAGAAAATGTAACCAGATCCGGGCAGAAGATTAACCTTTATGCCAATATTGCGAATGTATCAGATGTAGGAGCGGCACTCCGAAATGATGCCGGTGGTATCGGGTTATTCAGAAGCGAATTCTTATATCTGGAAAATGAAACTTATCCAACAGAGGAACAGCAGTTTGCAGCTTATAGACAGGTAGCGGAAATGATGGCCGGAAAAAGGGTGATCATCCGTACGTTGGATATCGGAGCAGATAAACAGGTTGGATATTTTAATCTGGAAAAAGAGGATAATCCGGCAATGGGGTTCCGTGCGATCAGGATATGTCTGACCAGACCCGAATTATTTAAGACCCAGCTTAGAGCTATTTTCAGAGCATCCGCGTATGGCCAAATTGCGATCATGTTTCCGATGATCATTTCGGTATCAGAGGTTCGTCGTATTAAAGAGATAATGGACGAGGTGAAGACCGGACTTCGTGCAGATGGAATAGCATTTTCCGATCAGATTGAAATCGGTATAATGATTGAGACTCCGGCTGCGGTTATGATCAGCAGAGAGTTGGCAAAGGAAGTGGATTTCTTTAGTGTCGGAACAAATGATCTGACGCAGTACACTCTGGCAATTGATCGCCAGAACCGGAATCTGGATTCCTTCTATGATTCACACCATCCGGCGGTGTTGTCTATGATCCAAATGGCAGCAGAGAATGCTCATGCAGAAGGAAAGTGGATTGGAATATGCGGTGAACTTGCAGCCGATCTAAGTCTGACAGAAAGGTTTTTACAGATGAACATTGATGAGTTATCAGTTGCACCGGGTATGATACTTCCGTTAAGGAAAAAAATAAGAGAGTTATAAAAAGTATACAGAGACAGATCCGCACATGTACGGGTCTGTTTTTGGTCTTATAAACTGACATTTCCTGCTTGTTTGCGTTTGGAAAAGTTGCTATACTTAATAAAGTACAGGAGGGAGTTTGCCATGAAATTGATGAATAAAGATGAGTTTATTGCGTATGAATTAAAATTTTACTTTATGAAAAATAAACTGAAAGAAGGAGAAAAAACTCCCATCTGAACGGGATCAGGTCTGGCTGAACAGTTTGGGGTACAGAGAGCTACCGTCAGATCTGCATATAAATTATTAGAGGATGAAGGGATCATAGAATGCAGGGAACGGAGCGGCAACTACATAGCCCACAGAAGAATGATATCCAATCTTGACCGAATTCGATCATTCAGTGAAAAGCTGGAAAAGATGGGGGCACAAACAAGAAGCAGACTGTTGGCGTTTGAGCGTGTGGAAGTAGATAAGGAACTGAATAAAAGTATTAAGCTTCCGTTAGGAACTCCGTTATTCAAAAATTACCCGTATCCGTATGGTCGTAGAAGAAGACAGGGGCTGTTCCGATCACCATAGAATATTCATATATACCGGAAAGCAAGGCTCCTAAGCTGATGCGGTTTGATCTGGAAGATAATTCGTTATTTGATATCTTGATTCAGGAATATCATCATATTCCAAAAAACAAGAATTAACAGTCGGAATTGTATATGCTAATGAAAATGAAGCCAAAGCCTTGAATGTTGACAAGCTGACTGCTCTTGTAAAAAAAAGAGGGAATCACATATGACGAGAAAGGTGAGGTTATGGAATATCTGCAATCGGTGATCAATAAAGAATGGGTCGCATTTGAAAAAAGAAGATCCTGTCATTAAGCAAAAGATGGAGGAGGTGCTCCATGGATTATAGAATGCCATTATATATTCAATTACAGGATTCTATTATCAAGAAAATAGATGAAAAAAAATATCTGCCGGGTGAAGCAATACCAAGTGAGAGAAAATGGCGGAAGCCTATGGTGTGAACCGTATGACCGTAAAACGTGCGGTTAGTAAGCTTGTAGAAGAAGGATATCTGGTTTGTAAACCGGGTTCCGGAACGTATGTTGCACAAAGAGATAAGAAAAAGATCGATCTGGATAATTCAAATGAAGCAGGAAATACCGGCATCACAGCGACGCTCCGTAAGGGTGGAATGGAGGTAAAAAACCGCCTTCTCGGGACCGGTGAGATCACAGGAAGTAAAATATCTGGGATATAAGCTTGGAATTTCGGATGATGAGATGATATATGGAATTTACCGGGTACGATTAGAGGGTGATATACCATTTGCAGTGGAGTATACATATGTACCGAAAAAATATTTTGATGACCTGGATGAATTTGATTTCGCCAAAGTGTCTTTATATGATTATATGGAAGCAAAAAGGACATATGCCATGCCATTTTGGACAGAAGCTGGTCATATGTGAGGCAAATGAACGGCTCGCAGAGCTGCTGCAGGTGGAACGTGGAACTGCGATTTATAAGATCGATTATCAGGGTGCGGATGCAGATTATAATATTGTAGAGTTTACCATGAGTTATCTGAATCCTGCTTATACAAAATTCCGATTTGATGTTGAGGTTTCTTAAAGGAAAGACATAAGCGTTTCTGTTACGGATCATATGGATCTTGTTATGCCGGCTTCGGTTTATAATATTAGTACTTGAAAGGTGTTATTTGAAAATGCAATTCAAAAAAGTAGAAAAGAAATGCGAAGGTAAATTTATTACCCGCTATGATATAACATATGAGACAGTGGATCATCAGAAGAAGGTATATGAGATGATCAGCCGGAATGGTGACATTACGGATTTTGAAGGACTGCATGGCAAAATGGCAGATGCAGTTGTGATCATTGCTACGAATGAGACCGGCGAGAAGATACTGATCGATAAGGAATTCCGTCTTGCTCCGGGAGAATGGGTATATAACTTCCCGGCAGGTCTGATCGATCCGGGTGAGACGCCGCAGGAGAGTGCGAAGCGTGAGCTTCGTGAAGAGACAGGGCTGGAATTATATGAGATCGATGATTTCATCGGAACCAGCTACAGTGCGGTCGGTTTTTCAAATGAAACAAATGTCTGCGTTGTTGGAAAGGCACGGGGAGAGTTCCATAAGAGTACTTCTACATTAGAAGAGATCGAAGCCGGCTGGTATACAAAGGCAGAAGTCAGAGAACTTCTTAAGAAAGCAAAATTTGCAGCAAGAACACAGGCATACTGCTATGTGTGGAGCAGAGAATAGAGAATAAAAAATATAATAGCGAGGCAGTATGTTTTTCTATATAAAATGTACTGCCTCGCTATTATATTTATTCATCTTCAAACGCTGTGTTATTCATTTCAGGAAAATCTAATAATTCAGAAACAGTCATATCAAGACCTATCGCTAGTCTATGGAGAGTTTTTAGTTTAGGATTTTTTGTTTTGCCAGACATTATATTTTCAACAGTACTTTGGGTTAAGCCACTTCTAGTTGCTAATTTATTAACAGTAGTATTAATCGATATACATTTAGCTCAGACTATACACAGTTAAATATAGACTATGCTGGTTTAACAGATCAGTTGGACAAGATAATAAAAGCGTTAGCTGAAAACTATGAGATTAAAATTGAAGATATAACATTGGAAGACGATACAGAGCAGATTGATTCGGAGGTGAAATAAAAGTGATATGTAAAAAATGTGGGGTGCAGAAGTAATGGATAATGCTGTATATTGTCCGAAATGTGGTGAAAACAGAAAAAATATAATAAAAAGCAACGATAATGGTTATAGCCATCATTTCGGTAATATTCATTATAGTAATGGATCAATTCAGATAAGATGTGTACCACAGAATGATGGAACTGTAAAATTGCAGGGCGAGGGAACAATATACATATATACGAATTATTCAACAATTACCAGTATGTTACATACAGATAAATATAAATTTTCATTTAATAAGCAAGTTAAGGATCTAGGTACTATAAAGATAGATGATTATATAACCATGACTATTAGTTCAAATAATATAAAGGTTACATATGAAAAAAGTGTAAATGAAGTATCAGGATTTACATATAAATATGTAACTAATTGCGAGTATGAAAGGAATAAAGAATATTAAAATATATAGACATATATAGTATGAAATTTGAGGAAAGAAGTTGCTTGGAAATAGTATATAAGATGATTTTAAAAGGACATCAAGGAATGTCCTTTTTATTTATGTAAACATTAATTAGATTTATAAAAAACTATAGTATTTTAGTGTTAATGTGATATACTTTTGTTAGTTTAAACTAACATGAAAGGGAGAGATACATACATGGAAGCACAGCAGAATTTACAGTGTACATTAGAAAAGGAAGGATTTCTTGGAACCTTTTTCCGGGAACAAAGTATGCAGATAAAGCAGTTATATTTGTCGGTGGAAGTGCAGAGAAACGGGATTTTTTGTAGAAGCACGCGCGAAGCTTCTCGCAGAGGAAGGATTTAGTGTGTTATCGGTTGGATTCTATCTGTGGCCGCCGCTTTCAAAGGATACGGTATTTATTCCGGTTGATTATGCAGAGCGGGCGGTTCATTGGTTAAAGAATAACTGTCCGGTCGAGATTACCGGCATCGGAATGACAGGCTTATCTCTTGGGGCGGCATATACGTTATTGTGTGCGTCTATGCTCCCGGATACTTCCTGTGTGGTATCGGTATCGGGATTTGATTTTTGTAGTTGAGGGCTGCAAACATATGGTAGTCAGACAGCATAAATCATATTTCAGTTATCATGGGAAAAGATATACCATATGAGCAAGCAGAGGCATTGTCTCATTTAGGTTCGACCTTACGGGCATGGAAAAAGAATCCGAATTACGGATCGAAAGCGATGAACCGTTTTTACTATAATGAATGTTTTAAAGACCGTACGGATGCCAGCCGGATCAAGGTGGAAAATATACAGGGCGATGTGTTGTTGCTTGCACCGGAATATGATGATACATGGCCGTCGGATGAAGCATTTCAAGAATCATGAGAAAGTTAGAAGAGGTTCATTTCCCTTACAGATACGAATGTGTGATTTATCCGGAAGCAGGTCATTGTCTGACGATGCCGGAGAAAGCGTTGTCGGGAATTGGTGGAGAAGAGAAGATGAACCGGATGTTGGCACACTTTATGACAATGGAAGCCAAATATCCGGAGGGTTTGCCGGAAGGCAAGAGCGAAAAGCTGGAATAAGATGGTATCATTTTTTAAAGAAAGTTTCAGTGTGGAATGATTTGCATTGACGATTGCATCGGGGAGGGATTAAAATCAGAATAGAATAGATGCTATAAATAAAGCATTTGAGCAGGCAGAGGGACGGAACTTGAAGTGAAAGCCGACACAACGGTTCATACAGCCTGCAGCAACCGTATCGTTTGCAGATAAGGGTTGTAAATATCTGGACAGAAAGGAAAAAATACGATGTTTCACAAAGATTATGAAAGAAAGATCAATCAGTTAGTAAATGAACTGACATTAGAAGAAAAAATAAAGATGATCCATGGTGCGGGTCTGTTCCGCACCGGGGCAGTAGAAAGACTTGGAATCCCCCAATCGTGATGTCGGATGGTCCGACCGGGGTGCGGTTCGAATTTTTTAATGATAATTGGGGCAGAGCTGGACATAATGATGAAAGTGACAGCAATACGTAACCGAACGAAG
>VOFK01002540.1_pt1 | contig 36396 bp, 57 predicted proteins | sample 5384121 | NCBI WGS metagenome assembly VOFK01 (sample SAMN12384730, study PRJNA508395) | human gut metagenome | isolation source: healthy gut J | host: Homo sapiens | reverse complement strand
AAAAAAAGCGACAATCGAACCCGCTAAATTCGAAAGCTGCCAAAACCGCATGTACCGCCAAACTGTTAAAAATAATATACGGTATATGCAAAAATAAGACCACATATGAAAGGTAGTCTTGAATACATTATAAACAAAAATTTAAAAAATTGGAGAAATCCAATCTTTTTGTCGTGGAAAATCATCAAAAAATGTGTCCTTCATGGAAAGACACAAAATTTTATGAATTAGGCTTGATTTTTATTATCTAATTTTTTTATGAAACACATAAAAACACTAATTATCAAACTCATTATACCTTTTATGGTTTTAGAACTGAATTAATAAAAAATGTGACCCTATTTGCAACTATTTTGTTTTTAACTTCGTTAGATAAAGTGAAAGGAGGTAAGAATTATATCGGTTTTGCATCCGATAGAACAAAATGCGGAAAGTCATGAATAGACAGAAAGGTTAAATATATGAAAAAAAACAAATTAGTTAAATCAACGTTGGCAGGTGTAACGGCTATTACTGGTGTTACATCAAGTATTGTGAAAGTCTTTGCGAATGAAGGACAAGTATCTTTTGAATTAAGACACATTTAATAAATTAGGATATAAAGCTAAAATCAACACTCATACAACGTCTTATATAAATTGACTTCTGGGCATATATCTTTATTTCGAATGCCACTTAATATATTGTTGATTTTCATGAATTCATCTTGAAACATCTTGCTTCCAATCATCATTGTATGTAACTCACTATATTGAAATAATGCTAGATAACCTTGTAGATAATGTGTCATTACATTTCTTTTTGCCTCTGAAAAATGCTTTGATTCTGTCATGAAGACGATTAACCATTTCTAAGGTATATCCATCTTTCGATTTTTCACCTGATGGTATTTTTGATCCATTTTATATTCAATGCATCCATTAATTGATGATAACTTCTTTGACTATCACTGATTACGATTGATCCAGGACGTATTGTGTTTTTAAAAATATCTATTAGCGTGCTAGAGGTGGGCCGACCTCTGTCTGCTGTGTGTACAATATAATTTCCATCTTCATCTATTGCACATGCGATACCAATTTTATCTTTACTTATACCTCTACGATTTTGGTTTAAAACCCCTTAGCTTGGTAAGTCAAATATGTTTCATCTAGTGCAATTTTTTCTTTGACAATTGCTTTTTGTTTACCAATTCATTAAGCACATACATAAGTTTATGTCTGTTATAAAAAGCTGAAACGATACTGATACCTACAAGCTTTGCAGTTTTAGATAAATGATCATTGTTCAATGAAGAATAGAATAAGATTTCCCATTGTTCTTTTGATAAATGAGACCAATGCATTAGATGATTTGTACTATTAATGAATCTTCGTTTACAATTATTGCATTTATAACGTTGTCTTCCTTTTTACTGTTTTTTCCAGCCTTAACGATATGAATGCTTCCACAATAAGGGCAAAGACTCAATATGAGAATTGAATAGAAATTCAAAGCATGATTGTTTAATAGTATCGGATAATAGTAGCAATTCATTTTGTATCGTAGTCATCAAATGTTTTTGTATCTAGCAACTCAGTTGATTTCATCTATTTTTAAATTAAATTCTGTACACATGTTTCATTACCTCACTTACAGGTAAATTGTACAAGCCTATTTGACATTAATGATGTCTATATCCTGTTTTATTAAATGTGTCTTTTGAATTAAAAAAGGATGATCAAAAAATATTTACTAAACAAGCGGAATTAGAAAATAGAATCCATGAAATACAAGGGAAAGTGTTTGAAGCTAAATTGAAAGAAGATACTGCAAAAGACACATTGAGTGTGGCAAAAAAAGATGTCGAGATGAATCAAAATCAATATGATGAAACGAATTTTAAATCAAAAGTAGAGTTTGATGACATTAATAGAGAAATTGATTTAAGAGTGCAACCAATCATTGATGAGATTGCCAAGTTAGAAAATGAAATCAGTAAAACGAATAAAGAGTTAGATACTCAAAAATCTATATCTGAAAAAGCTTCTGAAGATTTGAAAACAGCTCAAAGTGATTTAGAAACCAAACAAAAAGAACTGGCGGATTTAAAAACATGTTTGGAACCATTCGGAGTTAAAGATTACTCAGAATTAGAATCTGAAGTTAACAAAGCTACAGAAACATTGAATGAGGCTTCTGCGAGTGCTGAATCAGTTAAACAAGTTTTAGCTGAAAAAGAAGCTGAATTGGAAACTGCAAAAGAGGGTGTTGGAACAGCACAATCTGGACTTCAAATGGCAATGGAAGCATTAGAACGTGCAAATGCTGATGTAAAGAGTGCTGAAGGAGAAGTTATAACCGCTCAAAACAACTTATCTAAGTTTACAGATGAAAATGAATATAATAAGTGTTTAGAAAGACTAGAACAGGCTAAAGTAAATCTTGAATCTGCTAAAAACAACGTAATTGCTAAAACATCGGACTTAGAAACCGCTAAAACAAACTTAGCAAATGCGGAATCTGTGGAAGCTGAAAAACAAAGTGAATTTGACGCAAGTGTTACTGCATTAAATGATGCAAATGCAAAAGTAGCGGAAGCTGAAACAACGAAAGACGAAGCCCAGAAGGCTTTGGATGAAGCTGTTAAAATGGCAGGAATAAAAAGAAGATGAAATCAATGACTTGAAAAAATCGTATTACTGATGCTGAAAAGGATGTGGCAGACGCTCAAAATGCCTACGATCAGGCAAAAACGGACTATGATTCAACATTGACACCTTTTGGAACTGGCACAAAAAGAATTTGGCTGACTTCGAAAAAGCACATGCTGACCAGCTATCTCAGTTAAATCAGGGTATTCAAGGATACTATGATTCTATTGGAGCAATTGCTGCAACAGATATCATCAAGAATCCTCGTGGGAAATTGAATGGTCACACAAATATTGGTGCTACAAATGACGCAACATCTTTAGATAATGTTATGAATTCAATTTCTTATTTGAAAGAATTCAATAAAATCCGTGTTTCTGAGGGGTTGTCTGAGTTAAAAGTAAGTATGGTACTGATGGCTATATCACAGGTAAATGCCAATTGGCAAAGAGATACAGCTGAAATTGGAAATGTAGCTCACTCAGGTGTATACAAAACAGGTGAAAATGCAGCTTGGGGCTATGGTGATGCTGAATCAAAGGCGAGTCCTTTTACAGTTTGGTATAATCTTGAAAAGTCGTGGTACCAAAATGGAATCACAGACTTCCATAAGGTTGGACATTATAAAAATATTATAAGTAAAGCTTATGATTATACAGGATATGCACATATAGAAGAAGGATGTTATGGCTCAACGGACATTCAAGAATTTGATCAATACTGGGGTGAAAATGCATATGGAGTCGAAGCTACAGGTTCTAAAAACGACCGTATTATCACTTTGGAAGAATTCGAAACTTCTTTAAACAATTACGCATCTGGATTAAAAGATGTATCAAACCAGCACAACGCCCTTGAAGAAGCTGTAAAAAAGGCTCAAACGGGAGGTACAGAAAAAGATGATGCAAAGATTGAAATCTGCGTTGACATTATTGAATAATCACAAAGGTACATTAAAAGTATTGAACGAACAAATGACAAAAGCTACTTTGGAAAAAACAGAAGCTGATACTGCAAAAGCTGAAGCGGAAGCAAACTTCCAAAAAGCAGAACAAGCTGTAAAAGAAGCAGAAGCAAATGTTGAAGCAAAAAGTGACAGCTAGAGCAACAGCAGAAGCAAATTTATCAAAAGCAAAGGCTGAAGTTACAGCTAAGAAGATAGCAAAAGCGGAAGCTGAAAATAACCTTGTAAAAGCTAATCAAGATGTAACTCATATTTCTGAAACGATTGATGTATTAACTCATACAGTCAACAATTGGAGTACTGAAAAAGCAAAATCTGAAAAAGCTCTTGAAACAGCACAAGCTCATTTAAAGGAAGCTAAAGTGAACCTAGAATTAAAAACAAAAAATATAGAAAGCACTAAAGAAAATCTTGAAAAGGTTAAACAAATTCAAGATGATGCTCAAACAGTGGTGGATAAAACAAAAGTGGATTCCGAAAAAGCTGTGAAGAGTTTAAAAGAGGCTCAATTTCAATATGACATACTTTTGGAAAAAGTTAATGCGTATAAAAATACTTCTGGACAAGTAGGAAGTACTTCTGAAGATGTAACGAAGTTAACAACTCAGATATTTGACTTGAAAAAATCAAAAGAGATGGCGGAGTCTAATGTGGCTATACTAGAAAATGATTTAGATGCTAGTAAAATAAAAGTCGATCAGTTAAGTAAACACAAAGAACAATTTAATAAACTACGCAATATATTAGCTACTGTTCTTACAAATGGAACAAATGCTGATTTGAGTGAAATTAGTGATCTAGATTTGCCTTTGCAGAAGTATAAGCGGTTGGCTCATACTGTCGATGTGTTGAATATATCAAAGAAAAATCTTGAAGAAGTTAAATTAGATTATAAGATAAAAGAAAGTTCATATTTGAAAGCACATGAAGAATTAAATAATGCTGTTGATGAGTATAACAAAGCAATGGCAGATCTTAATTCATATTTACGAAAACAAAATTCTCAAGAAAGGGATAAAGAAGAGCTTTCTACAGATTTTAATCAAAACAAAAAAGATAGTGTGAATACAGGAGTAGATGCTTCGATATCTGGGTATATGGCATCAGCAAGTCTAGCTGGTTTATCTTTAGTTGGTTCTACTGAAATGAAACGTCGAAAAAACAAATAAAAAGATAAGGGTTGGTTTCAATCCTTATTTATGAAATTGAAATGATTTTAATGCTTAAACCAGTAAAAAAAGTAGAAATCAAAATGTTTTAAAAATTTCATATTTTTTTTAGGCTTAACAGATACATTGGTGACATGTTAATATATTCGACATTAATGATGTCTATTTAAGAATTATTGTATAGGTGTAAACGAAAGAGAGAGACTACACTTATGACAAGAACTCCAAAATATTTAAACCAAGATACTATTAAATGCCGCTTTACAATCTTTTCAAATTGAAAAGATTGATCGTGAAAATCACTGATTATTTAGATACAAACAATAAAATGAATACGTATCATTTTTGAATACTGTCCTAAATGCGGATGTTATCATCCTCATTTAATTAAGAGTGGTTTTGCCAACTCTGGTAAACAAATGCTTCGTTGTAAATCATGCGGAAAACGTTTTTGTTGTAGACCGCGGTCAGCTTACTTTTTTATTCTCACCAAGACCAATCCAAATGGAATGAACTTATTCTGGATACATTGAATGGTGTATCTCTTAAAGAAACGGCTGCTAAAATCAATGTAAACGAACGCAATGTTTTTAATATGCGTCATAAATTATTGGTTAGTCTAAGAACTGAGGAACGTCCCATACACAGTGGGAAATGAAGTTGAAATGGATGAAAAGTATACTCCATACAATCATAAAGGGACTAAGATTGATGGAGTAGAACCTAAACATCGTGGAACACCTGCTACAAAAAGAGGATTATCTAATCAGCAGGTGTGTATCATCACTGCAATTCAGGAGATTCGGTCATACAATTGCCAGAACATTAAATTATGGCAAGCCATCATCCATAGATCTATTAAGATTTGGTGAATGTCTTGAATCAAAATCTTTTTGTAATGCTAGATGGTTCTAACAGTTACAACGAACTTTTTAGAAAGTAAGAATTGTACTAAGAAAGTGTTAATCAGTCATGAGTCATATGATAAATTCAATCATTTAAATACAGTGAACAGTTTCCACAAATTGATTGAAGAAAGACTGCAAAAATATAAAGGGGTAGCATCAAAATATATAAAATCGTTACAACGCTCTTTTTTGTCATGCAAAAGAAAACCCAAGGAATGGATAATACAGAAAAAAGCTACAGTACGTACTACTTAGATTGAAAAACATCTATAAGATCACTCGCTTAAAGGATTTGAAGAATGAATGGTTGTTCGCATAAGTGATAAAACGCAGAATTATAGCAAAATCACCAAATTGCTAGTTAAGCCTAAAAGGTTATACTGTTTCATGTATGGATGAATATTTCTATTTTTAAAAGCATCAAATGAAATTCTTTAATTTATATTCTTTTTTGAAAAGATGTCAAGATTTTGAATGGACAAGTAAAATCAATTTTAAGCACATGTAAAAAGAGATGGGAGTGTTTAATGATGTGTTCATTATTTATTGTGATGGTTGAATTGGCTTTGAATAAATTGTGTATACAAAAAAAGACGAATAATTAGATAAATTGATATTTGTTAAAAATATTATTAATACAATAATTTGGTTACATAAAGATTTGGTCAATTTTATGGAAAGGAAAATTATGAACAGAAGTTTGCCAGATATTCCAAAAGAATGGATACAACAGGCTAGACTTGCAGATGAGTCAGCCATTGAAAAGATTTATAGTAAAACATATCCAAAGGCATATACGATTGCGTATTATTCTTTGGGAGCAACAAATAAATTTCAAGATGAAGCACAAACAATTACTCAGGATAGTATGAGAAAAAGCTTTTGAAAAGCTAGATCAATTAAAAGATGATGATAAGTTTGCGCCTTGGATGTATACAATCCTAAATAATTCAATTCGTGATTATTTTAGAGCACATAAGAATAAAGATTATCAGACAAATACATTTAGTGAATTAGATAGTGAAGACTTCAGAGACAACTATGAGGAATCTATTGCAGATGATTCTGTAGCGTTTAGTCCTGAAGCTAACATGAATACAGAACTGATTGCAGAAGGCTTAAAAGGGTGTTTGGATAAATTACCTGATAATCAAAGATTTGCCTTAATGATGCAGATGTATCAGCAGCTTACCACAAAAGAGATTGCTGAACAAATGGAAGTTGAAGAAAATACAGTTAAAAGCTGGATTCGACGTGCAAAGCTATCTATCAAAGATATGATTGAAGAATTAAGAAGTCAGAACAAGAGTTTCTATACAGTTGCACCATTACCATTCCTTGCTTGGATGCTAGATCAGGAATTAAAGACAATTCCATTATTCAATGCAAAAGTATTTGCGGATGGTGTTGTAATGAAAGTTAAAGCAGATACAATAACATCTAATTCAATTTGTGAAGATAATGCTTCACTTGTTAAGAAAAATAATGTCAATTCAAAGGGGCATGTTACATCACAAGGAGTAAAACAAGCAACTGTGTCTGCTACAGGCAAAGTAGCTGCTGGAATAGGCGTGAAAGTAGCGGCAGGCGTAGCTATTGTTTCGGTGGCGCCTTTGGTGGATATCAAGTAGTGGATACTATTTACAATAAATATGCAGAAACAAAAAAATACAGAAGTGGTATCTGATGAACAAAAATGCAAAGAAAGAAAAGAAAAAAAGAATGGCTTTGAAAAGGTAAATTCATATAAAGATGGTGTATATAGAATGACGGTAAATCTTCCTGTTTATAATACAAGATCTAAAGAGGATCCTTATGGAAAAACTGTTTATAATTATGAGAATAGTAAAATCAAATTCACTCGCGGTGTATATAAAGATAGGGATGGAAATTATTGGGCACAACTTCGTAAAGGCTGTTATGTATGTGTAAAAGATAAAGATGGGGAATATCTTGGTGAGTATCTAGGGAAAATGATGACGATGGATGAGTTTGTTGATTGGGAACATGATTCTGAGCAAGAGCGAGACGCACATCAGGCTGAGTTCTTTAAGGCTTGTGGCTTTGAAGAGCCTGTCGGACTTGGCGGTGCTGGGTTTCAACAACATGATGATGAATATGATGATAGTGAATTTGTGTGTACAGGAAAGGCCGAATTTAGTGGAACTTATATATAATATTTAGATATGAGTAGATATGATGAATTTTAAAAGGGCATTAAGTAAGGAACAGACAACTTGTATCAATGGAATTTTTGTGTTGTTTGTGTTTCTATCACATTTTGGACAATATGAAACTATGCCATGGAATCCACTTCTATTAGGAATTGGACAATTGATGGTTGCACCATTTTTGTTCTATTCTGGATATGGCATAATGGAACAAATTCAAAGAAAGGGACATACATATATTGATGGTATGCCTAGAAAAAGAATATTGAAGTTTTATATTCACTTTTGTATGGCATTATGTATTTATTTGGCTTTGTCATTTTTATTAGATAAAGATTATCCCTTATTCAGAATTATATGGTCATTCACTGCACTAAGTTCTATTGGAAATAGTAATTGGTATGTGTTTGCGATACTAGCAATGTATAGTATTGTCTATATTTCGTTCAAACTATTTAAGTCACACGGTATTACTTCATGTGTTGCATTCACTGTTCTATATATGATTTTTATAGAAGAAGTAAAAGGTCAAGAATGGTGGTACAATATCATTCTTTGTTTTCCTGCAGGAATGATTCTATCTAAATATAAAGATCGGGTTTGTTCCATTATTCAAAAACCAGTATTCTTTATTTTTATGATTCTATTAGCTTTGATTTTGTATTTAGTTTCTTTATCTATACTTGCATATGAAGTAATCGCAATCTGTTTTTGTTTCTTCATTGTAGATGTATGTGCATATAAAGAAATTAAAAATGATTTGTTTCATTTCTTAGGTCAATATGTATTTGAAATCTATATCCTACAAAGAATTTCAATGAACCTATTTGATCGATATTTAAATGACTGGATTTATCTAATTGTATGTATACTTGTCACTTTCATTCTTGCCTATAACTTTAAAAAGCTAGAGACAAAAGTGGATGGGTATATTTAAAAAAATCTCGATTATTATATTTGAAAGTAATTGAGATATTGTGAAAGTATAATGTTTTTATAATTCTTTGTGTACAATTTGTGTAGAAATTGACTACTTGGATATAACCTAAGGCTATGCAGACTTTAGGGCAAATGTCGAAAACTTGTCGAATAAGCAAGAACAATATTTAAAAAATACGGAAAGGTATTTATTTTATTGAGTTAGAAACTTATTTTTTTGATGTAATTCCATCATAAAAATAACAGGTTCTCTTTCTTTTGGGTTAAAAGATATGATAATGAAAGTGTATTAAAAAAAAAGATTGTACGTTACTTGTACAATCTTTTTTAGTCGTCCATTTTAGATACTTTATTAAAAATCAGATATCCAATCACAAACATGATGGAGAGAGCGGCAACACCTAAGTTTTGTTTACCCGTAATCTGTGTTACAACACCAATCAACATAGTTCCTAAAAAGCTAGCACCTTTACCACAGATATCAAATAAACCGAAGTATTCACCACTGGCATTTTCTGGAATGATTTTTGCAAAGTATGATCTAGATAAAGCTTGAATACCACCTTGGAAACATCCAACCGCAACTGCTAATACCCAGAATTCCCATTGTTTATCCAATTGTATGGCAAATAAGGCAATTAAGAAGTATGCGATGATCGCAACCTTAATCAATGAAGCCGTATCTTTTGTTTTGGATAATACAGCGAATGTTAAACTTGCAGGGAAGGCAACAATTTGCGTCAATAATAAAGCTAATAGAAGGCCAGTTGTATTTAGTCCTAAACTTGTTCCGTAGGCTGTAGCCATATCGATAATTGTATAAACACCATCAATATAGAAGAAGAACGCAAATAAGAATAAGAAGACTTTCTTTTGCTCTTTTGCCTTAATTAAAGTGTTTTTTAAACGAGCAAATGTATCTAAAACAGGATGTGCTTCTGGTTCAATATAGAATTTTTGTTTGTAGCTTTTTACTAAAGGAAGTGTAAATGCAATCCACCATACAGCATTTAAAATAAAGGCAATCATCATGGCCGCCTTTAATGTCATGCCCATTTTGTCATACATTAATACAAAGACTAAACTAATAATAAATGGAACAACACTACCGATATACCCCCAAGCATAGCCTTTTGAGCTTACGGCATCCATTCTATCTTCAGTAGTAATGTCTGTAAGCATTGAATCATATACGATCAAAGATAAAGAATAGGCAACTTTGGCAGCAATAAATAGGACTAGAAATGCAAACCAAGAACTTGGAATCCAGAAACAAGCTAATGCGAATGCACCTAGCATTGCACAAGTTAAGAAGATTTTCTTCTTGTGATCTTTATAGTCAGCAAGTGTTCCTAGAATTGGACCCTGCAAGTGCAACAATTAATGTCGAAATACTTGCTTGCATAGCTCCAATAACTTAGGTAGTTGTATTCGGCTACACCTTGTGAGCTTGAAAGATAATTAAAATAGATAGGAAGAATTGTTGCGACTAATAAAATAAAGGCAGAATTTCCCATGTCGTAACAAATCCACTTGAATTCAAGTTTTGTTAATTTGTTTTTCATTTGATTTACCAACTTTCCAAAAATAATTATAACAATCCCGTGTATTGAACTTGTTAACTATTTGTTAATTTAATGATATATGTTTTGTCGCGAATAATCTACAACAAAGTGAACATATTTATTGCGTTGTCTTAATTTTGAACTGAAAACATGAAAAAAAAAGAAAAATGAGTATAATAATACTGATATAAGAAAAGAAAATGGAGGAGATTATGGGTTATCGTATAGGATTCGACATTGGAAGTACAACAATCAAAGCGGTTGTTTTAGATGAAAATAACCAAATCTGTTATAAAAGTTATGAAAGACACAAGGCGCAAAGTGCGTCAAAAAGCTTTAGATAAATTAGTAGAATTAAAGAAATATACAAAAGAACCATTTAAATTTGCAATCAGTGGATCAGGTGCTTTAGGATTATGTGAACAAGGTGAGTTGCCTTTTGTTCAAGAAGTATTCGCAAGTGCGACTGGAGTCAGTAAATTATATCCAGAAACCAATTGTGCAATTGAACTTGGTGGAGAAGATGCGAAAATTCTTTTCTTTCAAGGAAGTGTAGAACAAAGAATGAATTCAACTTGTGCTGGTGGAACAGGTGCATTTATTGACCAAATGTCTACCTTATTAAATATGTCTTTGGAAGAAATGAATGAAGCGAGTTTAAACTATCATCGTTTATACCCCATCGCATCGCGCTGTGGTGTGTTTGCAAAAACAGATATTCAGCCATTGATCAATCAAGGTGTGGATAAATGCGATTTGTGTGCGAGTATTTTTTCAAGCTGTCGTGGATCAAACCATTACTTCGTTAGCACAAGGAAGAAAAATTGAAGGAAATATATTGTTTTTAGGAGGACCACTTTATTTTATGAGTGGACTTAGAAAACGATTTGTTGAGACTTTGAAATTAAGTGATGTACAAGTCAATTGTCCTGAAACAGCCATTAACTTTGTGGCTTTAGGAACTGCCATTTGCGCAGATCAAGAATATACATATGATGAATTGTATAAGGCTTTAGAAGATTTAGTGCATGCACCGGCTAAATTAACGGAATCAAAACCTTTGTTTGAAAGTGAAGAAGACTATCAAAAATTTATTGAACGTCATAAATCACATGATGCAAAATATGCAAAGTTAAAGGATTATGCTGGTAAAGCATATTTAGGAATCGATTCCGGTTCAACGACCACAAAAAAACTCGTTTTTACTCGATGAAAACGATGCGATTCTATATGATTCTTATACATCGAATAAGGGAAATCCATTAGATGTTGTGTTAGAGGATTTAAAGAAGATTTATGAAACAAATCCAAATATTAAGATTTATGGAGCCTATGCCACAGGATATGGTGAAGAATTGATGCGTCATGCCTTCCATTTAGATGGTGGAATTGTCGAAACAATGGCACATTATACGGCTGCTCGATCTTTCAATCCAGAAGTAGACTACATTCTAGATATTGGTGGGCAGGATATTAAGTGTTTTTAAAATTCGTGATGGACATATCGATGATATTGTACTGAATGAAGCTTGTTCAAGTGGATGTGGTTCATTTATTGAAACGTTCGCAAAAGCATTGGGTTATGATGCCAAAGAATTTGCGACACTTGGATTAAAGTCAAAACACCCAGTCGATTTAGAACGCGTTGTACTGTATTTATGAATTCAGGGGTTAAACAAGCCCAAAAAGAATGGGGCTAGTATTGAAGATATTTCAGCTGGACTTTGTAAATCTGTTGTAAAGAATGCACTATATAAAGTGATTCGTGCAAAAAATAAAGATGATATTGGAAAACATATCGTTGTACAAGGGGAACCTTCCAAAATGATTCTGTACTTTGTTGTTTTGAACAAGAGCTAGGTCTTGAAGTCATTCGACCAAGCATTGCACCTTTAATGGGTGCTTACGGAGCGGCTTTATATGCCAAAAAATTACACCGTACTCGAAGTAGTATTTTGAATTATGAACAACTTGTTAAATTTACGCATAAATCACAATCTGTTGCTTGCCAAGGTTGCAACAACCATTGTTCATTGACAATTAATACATTCAATGATGGAACGCGTTTAGTTGCAGGAAACAAATGTGAAAAGATGGTGCATAATGTAGATACAAAAAAAGGAAGAACTTCCAGATTTATATAAGATCAAAACAGATATGTTGGATGCACAAAAAAAGAAATTCAAACATGATAAAAAGATTGGTATGCCACTCGTCTTAAATAATTATGACTTATTACCTTTCTGGACGCGTTTTTTTGATAGCTTAGGCTATGAAATTGTGTGGTCAACACCGAGTACTAAAAGAAATGTATCATTCAGGACAACAAAGTATTCCAAGTGATACGGCATGTTTTCCAGCCAAGGTTGTGCATGGACATATTCAACAATTGATTGATAAAGATGTGGATGTAATATTCTATCCATGTATGACATATAATGTAGATGAACATCAATCGGATAATCATTATAATTGTCCATTGGTTGCTTATTATCCAGAAGTGATTGCGGCCAATATGGATTTTGGTAAGACAAAAATTGTATATCCATTTATTAGTTTTGATGACAATGCAACTTTTGCGAAAGCTATACGCATGCACTTTGAAAAGGTGGGTATTCATTTTAGCGAAAAGGATATTATTATCGCGAAAAATGCAGCGACAAATGAATATGAAGCATTCCATGAACAATTAGTAAAGGAACATCGAAAAGCCGTTGCGTATGCACGTGAAAACAATCATCCAATTATTGTTCTTTGTGGAAGACCATATCACTTAGATCCTCTCATCAATCACCAGATGAATCAATTGTTGACACAACTTGGTTTTGTGGTTGTTAGTGAAGAGAGTGTTCCTCGCCAAATTGGACATAAAGTGAATGTCTTAAATCAATGGACTTATCATGCAAGATTATATCAAGCAGCACACTATGTGGTTGACAATAAAGATATGAATTTAATTCAACTTGTTAGCTTTGGATGTGGTATTGATGCCATTACAAGTGATGAGGTTCGAGATATATTAAAGGATGGAAATAAATTTTATACACAAATCAAAATTGATGAAATTGATAATTTGGGTGCTGCTAAAATTCGTTTGCGTTCTTTAAAAGAGGCGATTGCCCAAAAGAAAGGAGTCTAAAATTGAGTTTAGAATATACATTATTTAATTCGGATATGAAGAAGGATTATACAATTTTAGTTCCTTCTATGCTTCCTATTCACTTTCGCTTATTGACACCTGTCTTTGCGAAAAGTGGGTATAAATTAGAAGTTTTGACAAATGAAGGGGAGCAAGTACGTGAAGAAGGCTTAGCTCATGTGCATAATGATACTTGTTATCCAGCATTATTAGTAATTGGTCAAATGATTGACGCATTAAAAAGTGGTAAGTATGATATGAATCATGTGGCTTGTGCCATTACACAAACAGCAGGAGGATGTCGTGCTAGCAATTATCTTTCTTTTATTGAGAAAAGCTTTGGCTATGGAAGGATGGCAACACATTCCTTGTTTATCTGCTAATGCGAATGGTCTAGAAAAAGGCAAAGAGTGTCGAATTTACAATGCCGTTGATTCTTCGCATTCTTTATGGAGCTTTATATGGAGATGCCTTAATGTGGCTAGGCAATCAGGTGAAGCCTTATGAACTTGAAAAAGGAGCTACAGATAAGGCTGTCAATCAATTTATTGATGAATTGATTCCAATGTTTGAACATGGTTCTTATAAACAATCTAAGCGTATTTATAAAAAAATGCTAGAAATGTTTAAGTCCATTCCACAAGATCGTAGTCAGACAAAGATTCGTATTGGAATTGTTGGAGAAATCTATATGAAATATTCTCCATTAGGAAATCAACATTTAGAAGACTATTTAATTGAAGAAGGTTTTGAACCCGTTCTATCCGGCGTGATGGATTTTGCGTTATATTGTGTAGAAAATTCAATTATTGATTATGAATATTATCATATGCACGAAAAAAATCACTATATATATATATATAAAAAGATGTAATTATGCGCATGCAGAAAACATTTAGAGATATGGTGAAAAAAGAGGGTACTTTTATTGCACCAGATGATTTTAGTGAAGTGATTGATAACGGAAAAGCATTTATTGATCCAGGTGTAAAAATGGGTGAAGGTTGGCTTTTAACGGGTGAAGTTGTTTCACTTATTAAATCTGGTGTTACCAATGTGATTAGTGCACAGCCATTTGGTTGTCTGCCAAATCATATTGTTGCCAAAGGTATGGTTCGTAAGATCAAGGATGAGTATCCAAAAGCGAATATTGTTGCGATTGATTATGATCCAAGTGCATCTAAAGTAAATCAGGAAAATCGTATACGATTGATGTTGGCCAACGCTAAATTAAGTGAAGAAATGAAGGCTAGTGTATGATGGAATTTGTATATGCCTATGCCTACTTTGTTTTGTATGCCTTTTTAGGATGGGTGTGCGAAGACTTATATTGTGGGATTCCCGCAAAGAAGTTTATTAACCGAGGCTTCTTTTATGGCCCATATTGTCCAATTTATGGAGTAGGTGCTTTACTGGTTTTATATCCTTTATTATTTGTGAAAGATTATCCAATACTTGTATTTATTTTGGGTGTCATTATCACAAGTACTTTGGAATATATTACGAGTTGGGTAATGGAAATTTTATTTAAAACAAGATGGTGGGATTACTCTGAAAGATTTATGAATATTAATGGACGCGTATGTTTGTTGAACTCCACTTTATTTGGCATTATGTCTATTGTGGTGGTTTATATCATTCATCCAGTGATTCAAGATATCGTGTTAGATATTCCACTTACGGCATTGATGAGTTTCTTGTCAGCCTTTACGATTGGTTTTGGTATTGACTGTGTATTTACTGTGCTTGCCTTACTTCGTCGCAAAGAAAGTATTCCAAAAGGTGCAAACACAAATGGAAGCTTTCAAAAGGATTTCGAAGCCGAAAGTCAATTGCGTGTTCAAGAAGCGCAAGAAGCTTTCCAAGAATGGATGTTGTCTCGTCCTGATTTATCCCAGCGTATTGAAGAATTCCAGAGCAGTTTAGATAACTTCTCTTTAGAAGCAAAAAAACATATTTCAAAAGCTTTCCCAGAACGTCGTATTTCTACAGAGATTCGTAATATTGTAGCAGATGGTAAATTAGCACTTGAAAGAAGACGATTGAATGCGAATAAGCAAGCTGAATATTGCGAATTAACAAATATGGTCATGGTTCAAGATGAAAAAAGGAAATGTGTTAGTTCAAAATAGCAAAAATCCAAATGGATACACATTACCAACAGGTCATATTGAACTTGGGGAATCCTTTGTACAATCGGCAATTCGTGATGTAAAAAAGAAAACAGGTTTGGATGTTGATCAATTAGAGCTTTGTGGAACCAAACAATTTATCACAAGTGATAATTGTAGACATATTGTATTCTTATATAAAACGAATGTGTTTAATGGAAAGATAAATGAAGAATCCCATTGGATTCCATTATCGAATATTCAGGATTATAAGTTGGTTTCAGGCTTAAGCGATGTGCTTGAAGTGTTTGCGGGAACTAAATTTAATGAGCTTTACTATAATGCGCAATATCAATTAAAAAAATATTAGACTTTGTGGTTTACAAGCAAAGTCTTTTTTTGTTATAATAACAAAGCAGGTTTAGGCCTGTTCTCTGCTTCGAAAGAAGCCAAAAAAGACCAAAGGGAGGTGTACACATGAAAAAATATGAAATTATGTACATTGTGAATGCATCTTTAGATGATGCAGCGTTCAAAACAGTTTCAGATCGTTTACATGCAACAATCACTGAAAACGGTGGTTCAATTGACAAAGTAGATGACTGGGGTGTGAAAGAATTCGCTTACGAAATCGATCACATGAAGAAGGGACACTATGTAGTTATCAACGTAACTGCAAACAATGCGGGAGTTTTCGAATTCCAACGTTTGTCTCGTATCAGTAACAATGTAATTCGTATTATGGTTGTAAAAACTGAAAGCGAAAAATAATCGAGGTTAAATAAATATGATTAATCGAGTAGTATTAGTTGGGCGTTTAACACGTGATCCTGAATTACGTAAAACGCAAAGTGGAACAAGTGTTTGCTCATTCACAATGGCAGTTGGCCGTCGTGTTTCAACGCAAGGACAGCCGGATGCAGATTTTATTAACTGTGTAGCTTGGAATAAGACAGCTGATTTGATGACACAGTATTTACACAAAGGTTCATTGATTGGTTTAGAGGGACGTATCCAAACTCGTTCTTATGATAATCAACAAGGACAAAGGGTATATGTTACAGAGGTTGTAGCAGAAAGTGTTCAATTCTTAGAACCAAAAAAAGCACAATCAAATTACTCAGCTGGAAGCCAAGATTATGGAATGAATCAAGGTTTTGCTCAAAATACATATACTGCTCCTGCGCAGAATGGATATAATCAAAATTCATACTCAAATCCTGTGCAGAATACAAACAACGCATTTGATTCAACATTCAATGCGAATGATTCACTAGATATTGCTAGTGATGACTTACCATTCTAGAAAGGAAGGACTTACTTATGGCATTTAAAAAAACAACGTATGGGTCGTAAAAAAAGTTTGTTACTTCACTAAGAACAAAATTAAGGAAATCGACTACAAAGACGTAGAATTATTAAAACGTTTCATCAACGCTAACGGAAAAATCATTCCTAGACGTGTGACTGGAACTCGTGCAAAAATACCAAAGAATGTTAGCAACAGCTATTAAACGTGCTCGTCAAATGGCTTTGTTACCTTACGTGGTTGACTAATTAGACTTCATATATTGAAGTCTTTTTTTTATTATTTTATATAATAGTCGTATGATAAAAACGAAACAAATCACAAAAGGTGCTATGGTTTGCGCTATTTATGGAGCTTTATTATTTTTAAATCAACAAAGTGCATTAATGATTGAATCCAGTGCTTCCTGGATTTTTTTTGCTTTCCCTGTACTCATTTATACAGCCATGAACGGAGTTAAAATGGGAGTTTTGGTAACCGTTTGTATGGGCTTGATGACCATGTTTTTTGGTGGTTTCACAACTTGGTTTTATAGTTGGACATCATTATTGATTGGCTTTTTATATGGTGTGGGTGTATCTAAACACGTTAAGAATATGACAAATTTTATTTTCTGTTTTATTCTTTCTGTTTTAGCTAATTTATGTATTATTCTATTGTGGAGTAAATTATTTGGTATTGATTTCTATGAAGATTTCCGCTTAATTTCACAATACATTCCATTTATCAGTTTAAAAAGTATTTACATATTTGATGATAGGAATGTTAGGACTTTTGCAAGCTTTATGTATTCACTTAGTCGCATTGATGGTATGCATGCGTATGCATATGGATATTGTTCCATTACAACCATTATCTAAAGTACAAAGTCCTAGATGGGTTGGAGTATGCTCTATTGTGGTATGGATTGCGTTCTTTTTTATTCAAAATGTGTTAGAATGTCCAATGGGGATTCAAGATTTAGCACAAATTTTATTCTTTGTGGATTGTGCTTTACTTTTATATTTTGGTGTTGTTTATTTTATGAGTTTATGTGTAAAGTATCAAAAAAAGAAATGGTCATTCCTTTCTATTTTTGGAGCTTTTATACCTGGACTTAATTTATTGTGGATGTTTATGGGAGAATTAGACTGTCTTTTACAGTTGAGAAAAGAATAGAGGTTTTCTATATGAAACAATTTGAAAAGTGGCGTAGTCTATGTGTTACAGGCCTTGTTTTTAGGTGGCATGCTATCGTTTCTGTTATTTTTGAAAAAAGAATATATATTCATGGTTGCAGCCTTAGTTATAGGGATTATTTTAATGTGTGCTTTTTTTGGCTTTTGGAAGTCGTTAAAGAAGCATGGCATGAAAACAGAAGTTGATATATCAAGAGTGTTAGGTAAAGATGCCAAGGACGCACTAAATTTTGGAGATGTGGGTATTGTAACATACAATGAAGAATATATTGTAACGTGGGCTTCTCCTTTCTTTAAAGAAAAAGGAATCAATCTAACAAATAATAAATTAACGAGCTGGATCAGTAATATTCGTACTTTATTTGATGATGATGTAGATATGGTTATAGGAAAAAGTGAAGGTCGTATCTATGAAATTACGCGTAAAAGAGATGCACAAATTTTGTATGTAAAAGATATTACAGATTATTATAATATGCGCCAACAATATTTAGATAATGAAATTGTGATTGGTTTGTTGCAGCTTGATAATTATATGGAATATCAATCTTATGAAAATGAAGAAATCATGGCGCAAATCAATACGCATTTAAGATCTTCTTTGGTCACTTGGGCAAAACAAAATAAAATGTTTGTCAGACGTTTGCGTTCAGATCGATTCTTAGTTATTTTAAATAAAGAGATATTGGCTCAAGTACGCAAACAGAATTTTACAATTCTACAGTTGATCAAAGATGAAGCGAATAAATTGGATGTTTCGATTACTTTAAGTATGGCTTTTGCGTATGGATCTAATGATTTCACGGTTTTAGATGATATGGTCAATGAATTGATTGAACTTGCTCAAAGTCGTGGTGGAGATCAAGCGGCCATTCGTGCTAGTGGGGGAACCGTGCAGTTTGTGGGTGGAAACTCAGAGACAAGTTCGACTCGTTCTAAAGTGCGTGTGCGTATTATGGCACAATCGATTCAAGAAGCTATTATGGAATCCAATCGTGTCTATATTTCTGGGCATGTGATGAGTGACTTTGATTGTATGGGAGCATGTCTTGCCTTATCAAGCTGGGTGCATGCGTTAGGTAAGGAAGTATATATCGTTTTAAAAAGATGTACCTAGAGATGAGCAACTTCAAGAAGTGATGAATTCGTTTAGTACTGTTATTCAAGAAAGACATAGTTTGATTACGCCGGATGAGGCAATGGCTTCTATGGATTTCAATTCAGATCTATTGATTATGGCTGATCATGGTATTCCTGCTATTTCAAGTGCTAAAGAATTTGTAGATCAGTGCAATCGTATTCTTGTGATTGATCATCATAGACGTAGTGATGCGTTTGTTAAGAATACTTTGTTGACATATGTTGAAAGCAGTGCAAGTTCAGCTTGTGAGTTGATTGTTGAATTGCTTCAAAATATTCCAAATCATATTCCTATTTATGAAATGGAAGCAACGATTATGTATTTGGGTATTTTAGTGGATACAAATCGTTTTAAAATGCATACGGATGCGCGTACATTTGAAGCTGCAGCTGCTTTACAAAAAATTGGGGTGCTAATACAAAGCGTGCCGAAAAAGCATTGTGCGAAGATTATTTGTATTTCTCAATGAAGAATGCATTGATTCAGCAAGCTAAGCCTTATTATAATCATTTTATGATTGCGGCTATTGAAGATGAAACATTAGAAAAAACGATGATGGCTCAAGTATCACAAGCGTTGCTTTTGATCAAGGGTTGTATCGCAAGTTTTACAATTGCGAAAGTTAAGAACAATTCTAATGCGGTTGCGGTAAGTGCTCGTAGTGATGGTTCATACAATGTTCAAAAAGATTATGGAAAAATTAAATGGTGGTGGTCACTTTAGTGCGGCTGCTGTTGAAAGGGCAGATGTATCCGTACAACAGATGAAGGATATGATCTTAAAATGTATAGAGGAGGAACAAAATAATGAAAGTAATATTGCTTAAAGATATTCGTAAATTAGGAAAGAAAGACGATGTAGTAGAAGTAAGTGATGGATATGCAAGAAATTTCTTGTTCAAAAATAAGTCTGCCATTGCCTATACAAAGGGCTCTGCCAAAGTTTTAGATAAACAAATGGAAGAAAGAGCAGAGCATGAAGCAGAATTGAAAAAAGAAGCTGAGGCTTTAAGCGAAACTTTAAAGGGTATTACTTTAGAGTTTAGATTGAGTACAGGGAAAAATGGAGCTACTTTTGGTTCCGTTTCAAGTAAACAAATTGTTGAGGCATTGGCTAAAAAAGGAATTCGTGTTGATAAAAGAAAACTTCAATTGGATCAATCAATTGCTTCTTTGGGTGTAACTCGTGTTCCAGTTGACTTATATCATGGGCAAGTGATTGGTGAAATTGTTGTCCATGTAAGTGAAAAGGCATAATATATGTCTCGTGAAATGCCTAATGCGGTTTCCTTAGAACAATCTGTTCTTGGTTCTTTTAATGGTTTATCCAAGAGTCATCCAAGATTGTCAGGAACTTGATTTACATGCAGAAGAATTTTATTTGCCTTCTCATCAGCAGATTTATCAGGCTATCTGTACAATTCATGAAAATGGTCAGCCTATTGACATGAATACAGTGGTTACGCGTTTACAGGAAACAGATCAGTTAGAGTCTAGTCAAGGAACGGATTATATTATACGTTTGGCGGATTCAGCTATTTCAAGTGCAACATCAAGATCTTATATTGAAACAATCAAGAATAAGGCGCAATTAAGAAGATTGATTTATGTTGCGGATAAAATCAGTGAAGAAGGATACTCATCTGGTGAAGATATTGATACAGTTTTAGATGATGCGGAACGTTTAGTTATGGATGTAACTCGACATCGTAGGGGAAGCGAATTTGAATCGAGTGAAGAAATCGTTACTCGCGTTATTAATGAATTAAAAGAGCTTCGTACGATGAAAGGTGTAACTGGAATCGAAACGGGTTATGTCTTGTTGGATCGTATGACAAATGGCTTTCAACGAGGTGATTTAATTATTCTTGCAGCTCGTCCGGCCATGGGGAAAAGTGCCTTGGCCTTGAATTTTGCAGCTCAGGTTGCAAAACGAAATGAAGGAGCTGTTGCGATATTCTCACTGGAAATGCCGAGCGATTCGATGATGAAACGTTTAATGAGTTGTGAAGCTCAGGTATATTCGGATAAGCTTCGTAGTGGTAAATTGACAAATGAAGAAATGTCCCGTTTATATGAGGCAGGTTCACATTTGAGTGAAAGAAAGATTTATATTGATGATACAAGTAGTATCAAGGTATCTCAGATATTTTCAAAGTGTCGTAAATTAAAGAGTGAAAATGGCTCTATTTCTTTAGTTGTGATTGACTATTTGCAGTTGATTACCGGAACACGTGCCGATTCTCGTCAACAAGAGGTCAGTGATATTTCGCGTAATCTAAAGATTTTAGCTAAAGAAATGGAATGTCCCGTTATTGCGCTTTCTCAGCTTTCACGTAAGGTTGAAGAAAGAACGGATCATGAACCGCAGTTGTCCGATTTACGTGAGTCTGGATCTATTGAGCAGGACGCCGATATTGTCATGTTTTTATATCGTAGTAATTATTATGATAAAGATAAGGAATCACAAGAAGAAACGGAAGTGGTAGATTTGTCTTTGGCAAAACATCGTAATGGTGGTATCGGAAAGATTCAATTGGCTTTTGAAAAAAACATATCTCGCTTTACAAATTTAGAAGCATCCGGAGATGATATTTATGCGCATTGATTTGTTGTGTAGTGGTTCGAAAGGCAATAGTTGTTTGATTCGACATAAAGATACGCAATTGTTGATTGATTGTGGTTCAACCAAAAAGTATTTAATGGAAAGCTTTCAAAAGGTTGGGGCTTGTGTGGATGATACAAATGGCGTTTTAATTAGTCATGCGCATTCAGATCATGTTTCGCAATTAAAACATTTTAAACATTTGGATGTATATTCCTATTGCGATTTAAAGGATGCTTTAGATAAGCATGATGTATTTCCAAATCAAAAAATGATTATTAACGATTTAAGTATTCAATTTATTGGTTTATCACATGATTCACCACACACCATTGGTTTTGTGGTTGAATCAGAAACGGAAAAGCTAGTATATGTAACCGATACGGGGTATGTACCGAATCAAATCAAGCCATATATTGCCAATGCCGATCATTATATTTTTGAAAGTAATCATGATGTCAATCGTTTGATGCAGACAAAGCGTCCTATGTTTTTGAAACAGCGAATTTTAAGTGATAGTGGACATTTGAACAATGAAGATTCAAGTTTAAATCTAACTTCATTGATTAATATGAAGACAAAAAATATTGTTTTGGCACATTTGAGTGAAGAGGCAAATACGCAAGATTTGGCGTTAGATACTTTTTCAGATGTTTTTACTTAGAAAGGATTTACATCCTTCTAAAATAAATGTAAGGGCGGCAAAACAGTTTGAAATTTTGACAATTGAGTAGAATTGTTTACTGATTAAAAAATTGAATATCTATATAATTAAGCACTGGAAGATTTGGCGAAAACCCTTTCTTTCAGTGTTTTCTATTATGGATAAGGATGTTATAATTATGGCTATAAAGGTAGGTAATTTAAATGTTAACAGTTATTGATCATCCTTTTAATTAAGCATAAACTAACAGTTATGCGAAAAAGGATACGGGAACGAAAGATTTTCGTCAAAACTTAGATGAAATTGGAGGTTTGATGGTTTATGAAATCACACGTGATTTACCATTAAATCCAGTAGAGATTGAAACTCCAATTTGTCCGTACACTGGCTATGAATTGGCTAAAAAGTGGTCATTGTACCAATTTTACGTGCGGGACTTGGTATGGTAAATGGAATTCAAGATTTAATTCCAACTGCTAAAATTGCACATGTTGGTATGTATCGTGATGAAGAAACTTTAGAACCACACACTTATTTTGAAAAATATCCAAAAAATTTAGAAGAAGCAATTACAATTGTTGTGGATCCAATGTTGGCAACAGGTGGATCGAGTGTTGCGGCTATTGATATGGTTAAAAAAAGCAAGGAGCTACAAATATTAAATTGGTTTGTTTGGTTGGAGCTCCTGAAGGTGTGAAAACGGTTGAAGAAGCACATCCAGATGTAGATATTTATTTGGCATCATTAGATGATCATTTAAATGAGCATGGATATATTGTTCCTGGTTTAGGAGATGCAGGCGATCGTATTTTCGGTACAAAATAGTTGATGAAACCTTATGCTTTTTTTTCGGGAATGCTATGCACAAGTATGTTGATATTTGGCCTTATTGGTTACAATATTGATGGTTGGTTACATACGACTCCACTATTTGTGATTATTGGTTTATTATATAGCATAATTGGTAGTGTAGTTTTATTGATTAAAAAAATCGAGGTAGAACAATGCAAAGCAAATGAATAAACAAATAAAAAAAGTATACTTTGGCTTTTAGCTTATTTTGTTCTATAGCTTGTGCAATGATTTTTCATTCTCAAATGATTCAAGTATTTATAGCGGTTTGGATTGGATGTCTGACAGGTTTAGTTGGTTATCATAAGATTGTTCAAATGGCTTTAAATATCCCAACGGATGAAGCGGCTGGAAAAAAGATGGGTACACAAGAATATATGAAACGATATTTAATGTATGGTCTAGTTCTAGTTGTTTGTCAATTGATGGAATTGCCTATATTGGCTGTTCTTGTTGGGTTAATGTGCAATAAAGGGGCGATTCTTTTATATGCACTAAAAGAAAAGGAGGATTTCCATGAGTGATGTAAGTGCAATTATCATTCACATAGGAAAGTTCTCTTTACAGATTCAGCAATCGATTCTTGTTTGGCTTGGAATTTGTGTTTTCTTTGCGTTCTTCTTTTATTTCGCGGGGAAGAAAATTGAGGCACAGGATCCATCCAAATCAAGTAAGGGGATTGTGTATATTTGTGAGGAGATGTACAACTTAGTACTTTACGTAATTAAAGATAACTTAAGGGAAACAACAAAGAAGTATATTCCATTGTTTGGTACTTTGATTGTGATGATGATTGTAAGCAACTTAATTGGGTTGATTGGACTTCAAAATCCAACGAGCAATGTAAGTTTTAATGCGACATTGGCTGTTACAATGTGGTTGATGATCCAGGGTAATGGTATTAAAAAAGGTGGATTATTAGCGCGAATGAAAGAGTTGACGGAACCAATGTTTTTGTTGACACCATTGAATGTCATAGGAGAGTTGGCGCTGCCTATCTCATTAACAATGCGTTTATTTGGTAATATTTTGGCAGGATATATCATTTCTATGTTGGTCTATACATTGATTAAAATGTTGATGCCAGTAGGACTTTTAGGTTTATTAGTAACGCCTTTCTTACATATGTATTTTGATATATTCTCAGGTGTAATTCAGACATATATCTTCTTTACGCTTAGTTCGTTTTTCTTAGGACAACAGGTAGCGATTCAGGAAGATTAATAAATAGGAGGAAAATAAAATGTTTAATGAATTTTTCGTACGTGGTATGGCTTGCTTAGGTGCAGGTATTGCGATGATTGCTGGTTTAGGTCCTGGTATTGGTCAGGGTATTGCAGCTAGTAAAGGTGCAGAAAGTGTTGGTCGTAACCCAGACGCAGCAAGTAAAATTCAATCAATCATGGTACTTGGTATCGCTTTAGCCGAAACAACTGGTATCTATGCGTTGATCATTGCGATTTTATTAATTTTCATCAAAGGCTAATGATTGGGAGAATCGGTAATGATTGACTTTAATATTGACAATTATTTGCGTATTTCATTGACCGATGTTGTTTTAGTTTGTATTTCTACATTTTTGATTGTAATGTTCGCCAAAAAATTCTTTTGGGATAAATTACTAACTTTAATTCAAAAACGACAAGATTTAATTCAAGAAAATATCGATTCTTCAGTAGCTATTAAAAAGCAGGCTGAAGATGTTAAAGAGAAGTATGATGAAAAATTGCGTAATGTTTCGCAAGAAGCTCATACCATTCTTGTTTCAGCTAGAGCACATGCGGATCAAGAAAAACAGCAGATTATAAAAGAAGCAAATGATGAAGCTTTGCGTATTAAGAAAAACGCAAATGAAGATATTGAACGTCAAAAGCGTGACGCTCAAAAAGAAATGAAAAAAGCAATCAGTGATGTTGCTTTAAGTGCTGCAAGTCAGTTGATCAAAAAAGAAATGGATGAAAAAACACAGAAGCAGTTCGTGGAAGATTTTATTGAACAGGCAGGCGATAAACAATGGTAGATTACACGCCTTATGCCGAGGCTCTATTTGAATTAGCAAAAGATTCAAGTCAAGAAAAGGCTTGATGTCTGAGCTAAAACAAGTAGCGCAAGTGATTACTTCAGTGTCAGAATTGAGTCAAATTTTAGCACATCCAAGTATTCCTCGAGTAAAGAAAAAGGAAATCATCCAGACAGCTTTTGAATCCGAATTAGATACAACTGTATTTCGTTTTTTGCTTGTGTTAAATGAGCATAATGAGCTTTCTCATCTTGATAAAATTAGTGATGCTTATGAAGCGTGTTATCGAAAGAGACATAGAATTGAAATTGTTAAGGTTACAAGTGCATCGAAGCTTGATGAAGATCAATTATCAAGATTGAAAAAGAGATGTTAGAGAAAAAATTAAATAAAACACTTGAACTTGAAGTGCAAGTGGATCCATCTTTGATTGCAGGTATTAAAGTACAGGCAAGTGACTTGGTGATGGATAATACCCTTGTTGCGAAGATTAACGCAATGAAGGAAGCAATTAATAGATAAGCAGGTGATATGATGAGTTTAAATCCAGCAGAGATTTCAAAATTAATCAAAGCTCAGATTCAAAGTATCGACCAGGATCTTGAAATGAATGAAAGTGGTACTATTCTTACAGTAGGTGATGGTATCGCAACGGTATATGGATTGAAAAATGCCATGATGAGTGAATTGTTGTTATTTCCTCATGATGTATATGGTATGGTCATGAACTTAGAAGATGAACAAGTAGGTGTTGTACTTTTAGGTGATAATTCAGATATCAAAGAAGGTGACGTTGTAAAACGTACAGGTCACATCATTGAAGTTCCAGTTGGTGATAGTTTGATGGGTCGTGTTGTCAATGCATTAGGGGCAGCCGATTGATGGTTTAGGTGAAATCCAAACAGATAAAACACGTCCGGTTGAGCGTGTTGCCCCAGGTGTAATGACAAGAAAGAGTGTTTCTGTTCCATTACAAACGGGTTTAAAAATTATTGACTCTATGATTCCAATTGACGTGGTCAGCGTGAGTTGATCATTGGGGATCGTCAAACAGGTAAAACAGCTATCGCAATTGATACGATTTTGAATCAAAAAGGCCAAAATGTAAAATGTATTTATGTAGCGATTGGACAAAAAGCGAGTACTGTAGCTCAAATTGTTGAGAAATTAAAACAACATGGAGCTATGGAGTATACAACAATTGTAGCGGCTACTGCATCTGAAGCAGCGCCATTACAATATATTGCACCATATGCAGGTTGTGCTATGGGTGAAGAATGGATGGAAAATGGAGAAGATGTACTAATTGTTTATGATGATTTATCAAAACATGCCGTAGCTTACCGTACACTGTCTTTACTTCTTCGTCGTCCTCCTGGACGTGAAGCCTATCCTGGAGATGTCTTCTATTTGCATTCTCGTTTATTAGAGCGTGCTGCTCGTTTAAATGAAAATTATGGTGGTGGATCTTTAACCGCTTTACCAATCATTGAAACGCAAGCCGGAGATATTTCTGCTTATATTCCTACAAATGTAATTTCAATTACAGATGGACAGATCTTCTTAAAGACAGATATGTTTAATGAAGGTATTCGTCCAAGTGTAGATAGCGGTTTAAGTGTTAGCCGTGTAGGTAGTGCTGCACAAACAAAGGCTATGAAGCAGGTATCTGGTTCATTAAAATTAGAGCTTGCTCAATATCGTGAAATGGAATCTTTTGCGAAATTTGGTTCAGATTTAGATGCAAGTACAAAAGATGTATTGGATCATGGTGCAAGATTGACTCAATTATTGATTCAAAAACAATATTCACCATTAACAGTGCCTGAACAAGTATTATCTTTATATGCTGCAAAAAATAGATATTTAAAACCTGTTGAAGTAGATCAAGTGGGTGAATTTGAACAGGGAATGTTGGAATATGTACATCGTGAATATCCTTATGTTCTAGATCAGATTGAAATGAAAAAAGGCAATTGACGATGAATTAGAAGCTGATATTAAGAAGGCTTTTAGATGCCTACGCAAAACAATATGCGCTAGAAAAGGGTGCGCAACATGGCACAAAGTAGACAGGCTATTCAGGCTCGAATCAGTTCCGTTAGTTCAACAAAGAAAATCACAAAAAGCAATGCAACTGATTGCTTCAAGATAAATTAACTAGACAAAGACAAATTATGGAAGAAAACCGTAGTTATGCACAAGGTCTTCAAGAACTTTTCACAATGGTACTTCGTAGTGCTGGAAATGATTCCATGTATTTAAATGAGAATCAAGGAAAGCCAAGTTTTATCTTTGTGATTACAAGTGATATGGGACTTTGTGGAGGCTACAATGCGAACGTGTATCGTATGATACAAGATGAGTTTTCAAATGAGGATCATATAGTTATGGTTGGAGTTCGTGGTGCTGCATGGATTTCAAAACGTGACTATAATGTTGAAACTGTATTAAGTGATCTTGACGAGGATGATGTATATAATGCTTTATCGAAATGTATGCAGGATGCATTAGACTTGTTTGAAAAGAAAGAAATTTCAAAAATTCAAATTTTATATACGCACTATAAAAATACATTGACATTTGTTCCTGCTTTAGAAACGGTTTTACCTGTTTCTAAGCCTCAGGAAGAAAAGAAGTCAGGCATGCATGCGGATATGATTTTTGAACCAGATAAGGAAACAATGCTACAAAATATGATTCCTATGGTGACAAAATCAATTCTTTACTCTCGTTATTTAGAGAGTAAAACAAGTGAGCAGGCTTCTCGAAGAATGGCAATGGAGAGTGCAACTGACAATGCAGAAGAATTGCAGAATGATCTTGAACTTGCATATAACCGTGTACGTCAGGGTGCCATTACGCAAGAAATCACTGAGATTGTCGGTGGTGCAAATGCACTTTCATAAAGGAGGGTAAAGATGAGTCAAAATATTGGAAAAGTCGTTGAGATCATTGGTCCAGTTGTGGATATTCAGTTTTCACAAAATAATTTACCAGATTTATTAACGGCAATTGAAATTGAACGCCCAAATGAAGAAAATCTAATTGTAGAAGTCGAACAAGATATTGGTTCAGATCGAGTACGTTGTATTGCGATGGGAAGTACCGATGGTTTAGTACGTGGTATGGATGCCATTGATACAGGAAAGCCAATTCAAGCTCCTGTTGGAGAAAATGTATTGGGTCGTATGTTTAATGTATTAGGTAAGCCAATTGATGGTTTAGGTGATGTAGATGCGAATACTATGCCAATTCATAGAAAAGCACCTGCATTTGATGAACAAAAAGTACGACGAGTGAACCATTAGAAACGGGTATTAAAGTAATCGATTTATTATGTCCTTACGCAAAGGGTGGTAAAATTGGATTGTTCGGTGGTGCCGGTGTTGGTAAAACCGTATTGATTCAGGAATTGATCCACAATATTGCCAAAGAGCATGGTGGTAAATCCGTTGTAGTAGGTGTAGGCGAAAGAACTCGTGAAGGAAATGATATGTATCACGAGATGAAAGATAGTGGTGTATTAGATAAGACGGTATTGGTTTATGGACAGATGAATGAAAGTCCAGGAGCCAGAATGCGTGTTGGATTAACAGGTCTTACAATGGCAGAATATTTCCGTGATGTAGAACATCAAGATGTATTGTTGTTTATTGATAACATCTTCCGTTTTACACAGGCAGGATCTGAAGTAAGTGCCTTATTAGGACGTGTTCCTAGTGCCGTAGGATATCAACCTACGTTAGCTACAGAAATGGGACAGTTACAAGAAAGAATCACATCAACAAAAGATGGTTCTATCACTTCTGTACAGGCTATTTATGTACCTGCGGATGACTTAACGGACCCAGCTCCAGCAACAACATTCTCTCACTTGGATGCCAAAACAGTATTGGACCGTGATATTGCGGCATTAGGTATTTATCCTGCCGTAGATCCACTTGAATCAAGTTCACGTATCTTGGATCCACTTGTGGTTGGTGAAAAACACTATAAAGTGGCTCGTGGCGTTCAAAATATCTTACAGAGATATAAAGATCTTCAAGATATCATCGCCATTTTAGGTATGGATGAATTAAGTGAAGAAGATAAGAAAGTTGTAAACCGTGCACGTCGTGTTCGTAACTTCTTGTCACAACCATTTAACGTAGCCGAAGTATTCTCAGGTATTCCTGGAAAATATGTACCTTTGGAAGATACAATTCGTAGTTTTGAACGTTTATTAGCTGGTGAATTCGATGATCTTCCTGAACAAGCATTCATGTTTGTTGGAACAATTGAAGAAGCACAAAAAAAAGCTGAAAAAATGGCTGGTGAATAGTCATGATTGCTTTTAAAGTTGTAACACCTAAAGGCGAATATTTAAAACAAGACGTAAAGAGTATTCATGCAAAGACAGTCATCGGTGAAACTACAATTTTACCAAATCACATGCCAATCTTTGCATCTTTAGTTCCTTGTAAACTTGTTTTAAAAAAATGAAAATGACGAAGAAGAAGTCTATGCGATTTCTGGAGGCTTTTTACAATTCAATAAAAATGAAGGCATGATTCTAGCTGATGCGATCGAGGGTAAAAAAGATATCGATCTTGAGCGTGCTAAAAAATCAATGGAACGTGCTAAAGAGCGTTTAGAAAAGAAAGATTCGAACACGAATCTAAAAAGAGCTCAATTATCTTTAGAAAGAGCTATTAATAGAATTCATGTATATGGCGAGTAATCCTCGCCATTTTCTTTTGTCAAATTTTAGCAAACTTATTGCATCAGTGCTAAAAATGAGTATAATAGTATTTAGCAGTTAGAATAGTTAAGTGCTAAAAAGGAGGATGAATTATGTTACAACCTTTACATGATTATGTTTTATTAAAGAAAGAAAAAGAAGAAAAAACTACGGCAAGTGGAATCATTTTGACAAGTGGAAAAGAAAAGTCAAAGCTTGCAGTTGTCGCAAGTATTGAGCGGATGTGAAAGATGATGGATATGCTTGTGGAGACAAAGTTTTATATAAAGAATATTCAGGAACTACAATGAAGATCGATGATGAAGAATTTATTGTCATCAAAGATGAAGATATTATTGCGGTAAGCAAATAGTAGGAGGTAATAAATTATGGCTAAAGAAGTACGTTTTTCAAAAGATGCTCGCGAATCTATGTTAAGAGGTGTCAACACATTGGCGAATGCGGTTCGTGTTACTTTAGGTCCTAAGGGACGTAATGTTGTTCTTGAAAAAGATTATGGCTCACCATTGATTACAAATGATGGTGTAAGTATTGCCAAAGAAATTGAATTGGAAGATAAGTTTGAAAATATGGGCAGCAAAACTGGTATATGAAGTTGCCAATAAGACAAACGGTACGGCTGGTGATGGAACGACAACAGCTACAATTTTAGCTCAAAGTATGATTGAAAATGGTTTACGCCAAGTCGATCGTGGGGCAAATCCTGTATTGATGCGTGAAGGTATTGAAAAGGCAGCTAAGGCTGTAAGTGAATATATCTTATCTGTTTCTAAGAAAGTAGAAAAGCAGTAAGGATATTGCCAATGTTGCGACAATTTCATCGGGTTCTGAAGAAATTGGTAAGATTATTGCGGATGCGATGGAAAAAGTAGGTCGTGATGGTGTCATTTCAACGGATGATTCAAAAGGCTTTGAAACAGAACTTGAAATTAGTGAAGGTATGCAATATGACAAAGGCTATGTTTCTCCATATATGGTGAGTGATCGTGAAAAGATGGAAGCTACAATGGAAAATGCTTATGTATTAGTAACGGATCAAAAAATCACAAATATTCAGGAAATCTTGCCATTACTTGAACAATTGGTTCAGGCAAATCGAGCATTGTTGATTATTGCGGAAGATTTAGAAAATGAAGTTGTTTCTACTTTGGCATTAAATAAACTTCGTGGAACCTTCAATGTAGTCGCTACAAAGCGCCTGGTTTTGGTGATAACCAAAAAGAAATGTTGCAGGATATTGCGATTATGACAGGTGCTAAATTCTATTCAAAAGATTTGAATATGGAATTGAAAGATATGCAGTTATCGGATTTGGGTACAGTTAAGAAGATCGTTGTCACAAAGGATAATACAACAATGATTGGTGGAGCTGGAAGTAAAGAAGAAGTGGCTGCTCGTGTATCTGAAATTGAAGCCCAGATGGAAAACACAACAAGTGATTATGATAAGAAACGTATGGCAGAGCGTTTAGGTAAATTATCAAATGGTGTTGCGATTATCAAAGTGGGTGCTGCAACTGAAAGTGAATTGAAAGAAAAGAAACTTCGTATTGAAGATGCATTGAACTCAACTCGTGCTGCCGTTAGTGAAGGTATTGTAGTTGGTGGTGGAGCTTGTTTAGTAAAGGCTTATGTGGCTTTAAAAGATGAAGTGAAATCAGATGTAGTCGATGTTCAAAAGGGTATTAAGGTTGTATTTGATGCATTATTAGCTCCAATTACTCAGATTGCTGATAATGCTGGATATAATAGTGAAGAAATTGTTGAAAGACAAAAAGCAGCTGAAGAAAATGTAGGATTTGATGCCAAAAATGGTAAGTGGGTCGATATGATTGAGTCTGGAATTATTGATCCTACAAAGGTAACTCGTAATGCATTGATGAATGCTTCTAGTATTTCAGCCTTGTTCTTAACAACAGAGGCTGGAGTGGCAAAAATCGATAAAGAAGAACCAGCACCTGCAATGCCTCAAGGAATGTATTAATAGGTGATTGAATAGCTAAGGTTTAATAGCCTTGGCTATTTTTTTTGTTAAGAAAACAGCTGAAAATGATATAATGAAAATGATATAAATTGTAAAATGTAATGTAAAATAAAATGTAATAAAATGTAAAAAGCACTTGAAAACGTTTTCCGCTTGCGTTATTATATCAGTACAACTCGAGGGAGGTATAGATTATGAAAGGTAAATTATTAAAAACGTTTGCTTCTAGTGCTGTCGCATTAAGCATGTTAGTCGGATGTAGTTCGGGAAGTGGAACTGCTAGTACGGAATTAAAAGAGGGAGATACAGTCAAAATCGGTTTGAACTATGAATTATCGGGTGCTGTAGCTTCTTATGGTCAAGCGGAGTATAAAGGGGCTTCTCTTGCGATTAAACAATATAACGCAAATAAGGATTCAAAGTATAAAATTAAAGCTGTGAAAATGGACAATAAAGGAGATGCGAGTGAATCTACTAGTGCGGCTACAAAATTGATGACTGAAGATGGTGTAGCCTTTATGGTAGGTCCTGCAACTTCTGGTGCTTCTATCGCAACATATCCAGTAGCGGATCAAAACCAGGTTCCAGTTATTTCACCATCAGCTACTCAGGTCGATGCAACAATGAATGGAGATTCTCCTTATGAATATGCATTCCGTATTTGTTTTGAAGACTCATATCAAGGTAAGGCAATGGCTAAATTTGGATATGAAAATTTAGGAAAGAGAAAAGCTGTAATTATCAATGAAGTTAGTGATTATGGAAAAGGTCTTACTAAGGTATTTACACAAAAATTTGAAGATTTGGGTGGAGAAGTTGTAGCCACTGAAAGTTATAATGCGAAAGATACTGACTTTGCAGGTATTATCACGAAAGTAAAAGATAAAGGGGCCGATGTACTATTCATTGCTGGTTATTATTCAGAAGCAGGTTTGATTATTAAACAAGCTCGTGAAGCTGGTATGGATTGCACAATTTTAGGTGCTGATGGATTTGAATCAGAAAAATTAGTTGAACTTGCTGGTAAAGAAAATTTAAATAACTGCTACTATTCAACTGCTTATACTACAGTTAACGCAAGTGATGATTTAACTGCATTTGTAGATGCATATACAAAAAGAATATGGAGAAGCTCCAAATATGTTCTCTGCATTAACATATGATGCTACTAACTTAGGTTTACAAGCTTTAGAAAAAGCTGGTAAAACAGGGGCTGATTTACAAAAGGCAATCGCAGATGCTAAATTTGAAGGTTTGACTGGTTCATTCACATTTGATAAGACACATTCACCTAAGAAATCTGTATTAGTTGTTAACTTAGTAGATGGTGTTCAAACTGAAGCCGTATCAGTAGATCCAAATAAATAAGTTTTTGTTCAGGGGGACAATTCCCCCTCTTTTTTTAATAAGGAGGTTAATATGACTGCTTTTTTACAACAACTAGTCAATGGTCTATCCTTAGGAAGTATTTATGCCTTGATTGCCTTGGGATATACTATGGTTTATGGAATTATTAAATTGATCAACTTTGCACATGGAGATATCTATATGTTAGGAGCTTATTGTGCATTTCTAATAACAACATATTGTGGATTGGGATTTATTCCTGCCCTATTGATTTCAATGGTTTTTTGTGGAGTCGTTGGTGTTTTGATTGAACGCATTGCGTATAAGCCACTTCGTCATGCGACTCGAATTACCGCATTGATTACAGCTATTGGTGTAAGTTATGTGTTGGAATATGCAACACAATATATTATGGGAAGTGAAGTAAGGACCTATCCTAAATTATTAACGAGTGCCTCTTTTCATTTAGGACCCGTTACGATTACGATGCAACAAGTCTATATTTTTGTCATTACCGTAATTTTAATGGTTGTTTTGCAATTTATTGTTCAGAAGACAAAAATGGGTCGTGCCATGCGTGCTGTAAGTGTCGATGAAGATGCTGCACGTTTGATGGGAATCGATGTAGATAAAACAATTTCTTTTACATTCCTTTTAGGATCTGCTTTAGCAGGTGTTGCCGGTGTTCTAGTTGGTATTTACTATAACTCAATCAATCCATTAATGGGTATGACACCAGGGTTAAAAGCATTTATTGCCGCTGTATTTGGTGGTATTGGAAGTATTCCAGGAGCCATGATTGGTGGATTATTTATTGGAATTGCCGAAACGATGGTTACTGCATATGGTAGTTCTTTGTATAAGGATGCGATTGTTTACATTATTTTGATTTTGATTTTGATCTTAAAACCAGCTGGTTTATTAGGTAAAAACGTGAGAGAGAAGGTGTAAGTCATGCGTAAAGAATTATTGAATAAGGCAAATTTTGCTTGGCTTTTTACTTTCTGTCGTATCTTTTGTGGTTTTAACGATTTTAATGAAAGTTGGAATTATTGGATCTTATTATTCAATTACTTTATATAATATTTTTATTAATATTATTTTAGCTGTTTCGTTAAATTTAGTTATTGGTGTATGTGGCCAATTCTCTTTAGGGCATGCTGGGTTTATGTGTATTGGTGCGTATTGTGCTGGTATTATGGTAAAAATGATGCCAAATATGACAGGACTAGTGATTGGCGTATTGCTTGGTTTTGTTCTTTCAACCATTGTAGCTTTGATTGTTTCTATTCCAACATTACGTTTAAAAGGGGATTATTTGGCGATTGCGACTTTGGGATTTGCAGAAATTGTTCGTATCCTAGTACAGAATATGGAAATCACAAATGGAGCAGCCGGACTAAATGGAATTCCAAAATTAACTACATTTCCATTGTTGTTTGTGTGTGCTGTTATTTCCATTCTAGTTGTTTGTAACTTTACACATTCCGCTCCTGGACGAGCTTGTTTATCGATTCGTGAAGATGAGATTGCTAGTGAGGCAATGGGTATCAATACCACGAAATATAAAAGTTATTGCCTTTGTGATTGGTGCGTTATTAGCTTCTTTAGCTGGAGCATTGTTTGCTTGTAACTTCTATGTTATTAAGCCAGATCAATTTACATTTAATAAATCAATCGATATCTTAGTTATGGTCGTATTTGGTGGTATGGGTTCTATGACATCAAGTGTCTTGGCAGCGGTTGCGATTGGTATTATCAATGTTGTTTTGGCAAACTTCTCAGAAATTCGAATGATTATTTATGGCTTGGCATTGGTTGGAATCATGATCTTTAAGCCAACGGGAATTTTAGGCACAAAAGAATTTTCATTTAAGAAATTATTTGATAAGCGAAAGGAGAAATCTGCATGAAAACAATTTTAAATGTAAAAAATTTGACAAAGAATTTCGGCGGGGTCTTTGTGCAGTTTCTAATGTGTCCATGACAATCAATGAGGGAGAGCTTATTGGTTTGATTGGTCCAAATGGTGCTGGTAAAACAACATTATTCAACTTGTTGACAGGGGTCTATGAACCAAGTAGTGGTTTGATTGAGTTGATGGATCAAGATAAGAGTATTCAGATTGGTGGATTGAAGCCTTATAAAATCACAAACTTAGGTGTTGCACGTACATTTCAGAATATTCGTTTATTTAAATCGATGACAGTATTAGAAAATGTTAAGGTTGCGATGCATAAAAATATTCGTTATGGAAGTTTAGCTGCGATTTTGCGTTTGCCTTCGTATTATAAAAGAAGAGAAATGGGTCGAAGAAAAGGCAGAAGAACTTTTAAAAGAAGTTGGATTATATTCTTTAAGAAATGAATTGGCGACAAATCTTCCTTATGGTAAACAACGTCGATTGGAGATTGCTCGTGCTTTGGCAATTCAGCCCAAAATTTTATATTTGGATGAGCCGGCTGCTGGTATGAATCCGCAGGAAACAAAAGAGTTAACAGAATTGATTGATCATATTCGAGAGAAATATAAATTAACTGTAATCCTGATTGAACATGATATGTCTTTGGTTATGAAGATTTGCGAGCGTATTTATGTTTTGAACTATGGTAAAATGATAGCGAATGGTACGCCTGAAGAAATCAAACAAAATGAGTTTGTAGTTAAGGCATATTTAGGAGAGGAGATCTAGTATGGCAATGTTAGAAATCAAAGATCTTCATGTGCATTATGGTGTTATTGAAGCTTTAAAAGGCATTAGTTTAGAAGTGAATGAAGGTGAAATTGTCGCGTTGATTGGTGCCAATGGAGCTGGAAAAACGACGATGATGCAGTCAATTAGTGGCATTGTTAAAAAGTCGGGTGGAGAAATCAACTTTTTAAAATGAATCAATTATGTTCTGCGTACCCCTGCTGAGGGGGCAGATCGGGCTGAGCTACCTGCCCGTGTAGTAG
>VOFK01003203.1_pt1 | contig 36466 bp, 51 predicted proteins | sample 5384121 | NCBI WGS metagenome assembly VOFK01 (sample SAMN12384730, study PRJNA508395) | human gut metagenome | isolation source: healthy gut J | host: Homo sapiens | reverse complement strand
TCGGTGGCTGCTTCGTTCAGTTACGTATTGCTGAAGTGATTTTCAGTGAATGTTCGTCATTGACTGATGGACGATAGATATTAATAAACATATTAACAAGTAAAAAGAGATTTTGATATTTCAAATTTAAAATATTTATTTTCGCAATACTTCGCCATAAGGCTACCATGATCATCACACGCCTCGCTGTTACACTCAAAATGGCTCTGTCATTAATTTGGGCTCCAGATATAACGGCGCATGAGGATGGTTAAAGCATCTAAATTTTAATTGAGACAACGGCACGCTAAGTTAGGTTAAAAGATGTTAGTGGCAATGCGTAACTCTTATGCCATGCGCGGCCGCAACGCTCTACGCCGCGCTGCTTGGCGTGAAGCGTAAAGCTGTGGACTTGGCAATACCGATTTCAAAACCTGCGCGGGACTTTGACGATCGGTGTTTGCTGAAAAAGCAGATCAAGGCATGGACGTAGGCGATCATGTTATCACTATTCTTGCTAATATTATATCCGAGATTAGCAAAATGGCAACGATTTTAGAAAAGCAAAGCGCTTCGAGGCGTTCGCCCCGGCTTGCGTTTGAATGAAGTTTTTTTCATGGCATCGTTCACGTCTTGCAGCTTGCCAAGTCCTACCGCCAGCAGCGGAAGTCCCATCGGGCTGATCAGGAACGCCAGCACAAGGAGGATAATGCCGTTTTTTTACAGAGTAGGTAATCATCACGGCGAAAGCCAGCAGGGAGAGCGGGCCGCTTGCCAGCTTGAACACGAAGCCGGAAAAGACAGCAGCCCCGCGCACAGCCAGACGAACAGGGACAGGATAAGCGATAGCGGCACAATGATAATTTTCAGAATAGACATTTGACGGCCTCCTTTTCAAAGACGTTATGCTTTTCTAATATCAGAACACCATGACAGTACGCGCTTTGCAACAATGCAGGGCTTTTGTGCGGACGGGGCGGCGGTCATTCTGCCGCCCCCGGTGCGACTTATTTCAGCGCCGCCAGCGAGGAAACGATTTTCTCTGCCGCCGTCCATATCCGTTCCTGACTTTGCTGAATATCCTCCAGATCTGTTTCGTAGATGCGGCCTGTTTCGTGGGCGCGGCGGGTGAGCTGATTGAGGTTGTTGCTGGAATACCGAAGCAGGGACACCAGCTCCCGCAGCTCCGGAAAGTCGAGCTTCACCACATATCCGTCAATCGCCATCTTGCGGAGATACGCCGCCATGTTGGTGGTGCCGAACTGCGCCATCTTCGTTTCAATCATTTCCCGCTCCTGCGGCGTGACGCGGAATTTAAGCTGAATATCCCGCTTGCGTTTTGCCATCGCTCAACGCTCCGGGGCTTTGGACTTCGCCGAAATTTTCGGCGAAGTTGTTTCAGGCGGCGTTTTCAGCTTGTCCCGGACAGAGGTTTTCTGCCGCTCCTGCGCGTAGGCTTTGCGCGTCTGGCTGAGAAACAGATCGACCAGACCGGGATGGCTGCTGACGGCCAGATAGCAGTTGCGGTCAGTACCCCATGCGTCAGGATTGGCGGGGATGGACATGGCGTTGGCCCAAGCCCTGTTGTCGGGAGAATAGCGTCTGTCCCAGTCCGCTTGACAGAGACGGTGATGGCAAAGACATGGAACGTGCGGTCATAGCCGAACTGCTGCACCACCTGATCGACTGCCACTGTATCCAGCCGGTTATCCCGGTAGTGGTCGCGGATGGCGGCTTCAATCGCTTCCTTGCAGGCTGCGTTTGCCTGATTGGAGGCGCGGTAGGCAGCAAGCTCGTCATGCTCTCTGGCGTAGGCCGCCGTGTGTTTGTAAACAGGAATATTTTTCATCATCGTGCCTCCATTTCTTTCTTGTGGGGCTTTTCCGGTGCGCCATGAACAGGCGGTGCTTTCAGCCTGTCCAGAACGGAAGGCCGCGCCGATTTTGCAATCGCTTGCTCAGGCTGTGGCTGTCCCTTGCCGTCCAGATTCAGCTCCATATCCAGTTCGATGAGCCGTGCAGTCTTTGCGGTCAGCTCCTGCTCCTGCGGGAACGGCTTACCAACCTCAGCCTTTGCCGCTGCCTGCTGGTTATAGAGGTTTTCAAGCTGATCCTGAACGCTTGCGCAAACGCTCCGGCATTTTATCCAGCGCGTTCTCGATGCGGACAAGGTTGCCTCTGGCATCGAACCGAGTTCAACGCGATGGGTCATCTGGCCTTTCAGCGTCAGCGTGTACGTTTTCCACATGGAATCAAAAGCAACGGACATGGTAAAGCCGCGATAGCTGCCGATCTGTACCGGGTCTTTGCCCTTGACCTCCTTTGCAGGTGTCCAGCAGCGCGGCACCAGCGTTTTCCTTATCGGTGAGACGGTCGCCGCGAATCTCCATGCCGACAAAGCCCTCTGCCGGGAGCGGATACGCCGCGAGGGTCTGCATATCCGCCTCCAGCCCACGAACAAAGCCCTTTTGTGTTCTTCTATCTTTTCCGGGAAGTATTTCAGCAGACTGTCCTCCAAGCGGAATTGCTTGCTGTTGTGGTCTGCCTTCATAATTTTGAGCTTAGACACCTCAATGTCCAAATCCATACGCTCCTTAATGCGGGGATCACCGGCGCACAGCGCTTTTGATCTCCGCAAAGGACAGCGCCGTAGCGTCCACGTCCTCGCAGGAGCGAACCGGGGATTTTGAGGTCATGATCTGAGAGATGAATTTCTGCTTATTTTCCACCGTTTGCCAGAGGTAGGCGTCAAACGTCCCCTCGGTCACATAGCGGCAGACATGAACGAGCTTGTTCTGATTGCCCTGACGCTCGATGCGGCCTTTTCGCTGCGTGAGATCACGGGGACGCCACGGGCAATCAAATCGTGAAGTGCGACCAAACGATCCCACGTTGGTGCCCGCGCCCATCTTGGCCGTGCTGCCCATCAGGACGCGCACCTGACCGCTGCGTACCCTTGCGAACAATTCCCGCTTTTTGACCTCCGTATTGGCATCGTGGATGAACGCGATCTGTTCCGGGGCATACCGGCGTCAATGAGCTTTTGCGCACATCCTCATAGACCGTGAACGGCGTTTCCGTGCTTTCACTCAATGAAATCGCGCTCTCCAGCGCATGGATTTCAGGCTGTGTCCAGCGTACCGGGGAAGCCTTTGCCGCCCGCTGCGAGGGCGTGGTCTTTGGCGTAGAAATGTCGCAAAACACAAGCTGTGTCAGTTTTTCCTCCTCGCCGTCACGCCAGTATTGGAGAATGTTCGCCACGCACTGATTGACCTTGGTGGTTTCCTCGTCGGGGAGCATGGGATTGATGATGCGCTGGTCAAGCCCCAGCTTGCGTCCGTCCGAGGTGATTTTGAGCATATTGTCCACATCCGGGCTGACCGCACCGCTGTGTACCTTGGACGCTCGTTCCGAGAGGGCTTTTCACCATGTCCTGCTGGATCTGTGTGGGTTTGGTGGCGATGGTGTGATACGCAACCTCCGGCGTGGGTAAGTGGAGCTGATCCGCCGTTTTGATGTCGGCGACCTCTTTGAACAGATTCATCAATTCGGGCAAGTTGAAAAATTTTGCAAAGCGCGTCCTTGCCCGGTAGCCGGTTCCCTCGGGGTCGAGTTTGTCAAGATACTTTTTGTGGATTTTCTAAATTAAACGATTTGTCCGTAAAGAAATCGCCCAAAACCTCGTGCTTGCAGATGTCTTGAAACACCGTATTCAAAGGCTTTTTGGCACTTTCAGACTGCTTTACATTTACGATGAATGTTGTCTTTCCAATGCGTTGTGAATAAGAATGTTTCTGTTCTTTCATATAGTCTGTTCCTCTCTTTCATAAAATTTTGATTGATGGGTATTCATTAGAACACCCATCAACCGCAGATTTTCAATATATCAAGAAGTCATTAAGTCGTGAGTATAATGGAAAAGGTTATCTTTCCATACCACGCTTGTTTCTTCGAGCCCTTGATACGCTCCTGTCGTTCTTTTTCCCTTGCTTCTTTCGGCTCGTTCCTGCGCTTCCTTAAAGAAAAAAAGTTGCTTCACTTTTTCGGTAAAAGTTTAGCAACGCCAAAATGCTCCAACGCTTGAAGAAAAGGTCTGCACTTTTCTTTCGAGTTCGTCGTATTTGGTTTTATTCTTTCAAAGTGCGTTGTCAAAATATTTCTGTCGGGCAATACGATGCCTCCATGAACGAAAAAGCGCCGCCGCAGAATCTTCTGCAGCGGCGCTGGGTGGTTATTCTTCTGTTTGCGGCTGCGCCGCGTTTAGCTCCTGCACACGCGCCAGATCGACGAAATGGGTGGCATAGCTCCGCTCGATCTCCGGGCTGCCGCTTTTGCTGAATTGCAGCGGAATGACCGGCTTGTGACCGGTCCCGTTTTTCTTGCGGACACCCCAGCGTTTATAGTAGCAGAAGGATGGCTTCAAATCATGCGCCTGCGCATACACGCGCATCTGGTGCAGCACGAAGGACAGCCGTTTCAGGTTGGCGTTGCACACGGCTTCGAGATACCTCACACGTCCGAACCGCCAGTCTTCGTATTTCTGCTTCGGCAGGATGCCCGTGTCGATGAGCACATCCACCGGCGTGGCATACCCGCGCACCTGAAGCTGATGGTACATGGAGCTGTGGATCTTGCCGATCAGCTCTTTTTCGTTCATACGCCGCACCTCCCATCTGCAATTTCAACTATACCACAGCGCGCCTGCAAATGCAAAAGCGGAAGCCGCAGGCGATCCCCGCGGCTTCCGGTTGGATGGTTATTCTTCTTCGGCATCCATGTCCGGTTCGTCGGATTCTTCTGTCTCCGGCTGCACGGCAGGGTCTTCCTCGTCCTGCTCCAGCGCGTCCTCAATCAGTCCGATGATGAACTGCTTCTGCTTGAGGTTATTCCGCTTGAGATATGCCTTCAGCCGCTCGAAGAGTTCTTCCGGAAGCTGGATCGCCATCGTTCTCATATCGCCTGTCATTTTTTTGTTCTCCTTCATGTTGTAATAATTTTGGATTAGCTGTTCCACATATTCGCTGAGTGTCTTGCCGGATTGCTCCTGCTCTAGCCGCACACGCGCGTGGAGATCTGCCGGAATCATAGCGCACAAGTTCTTTTTATCTGCCATTGGGTCTTGTCCTTTCCTTTTTGATTTGCAAAGCAAGCATACTGTAAGCTTTGGCACAAAGCTATTCATCAGAAGCAACAAGAAAAGTGTGTAAAATGAAGCATATTACAAGCCAAAAATCTGCGCTCATTTTCCCAAGACTTCTGCGATACCAGCCATGATATACTCTGCACAGGGCAGTGCGATGGCATTTCCGAGCGCAGTATAGCGGTTCGTGCTGCAAATTTCTCTGCCGTCTGCTCCATATTTTGTCCATCCCTCCGGCAGTCCCATAAGACGCTCACATTCTGTTTCTGTCAAAAGCGAATGCAGCCGCTACTTGGATCATCCTCATACCAAAAGGCAAAAGGATATAGTTCGGATGCTAGAAGAGTGGGAAACGGATCTGTCCGCTTTCCAAAGCTTCGGAGAAACATCCGCTGATCGTGGTGTTTGGCGCCACCGCGCATTCGCAGTCCGGAAAAGGGGTTGGACGATGGGTATACGCCGCCCTGCTTCAAATAAAATTTCCTCGATTGGCTTCGGCGGCGGACACCCCGCCAGCACTGCACAGATCAGAATTCTGGAACAGTGGGCGGGGCTTAAATAATATTTCTCCGGCACGTTGTCCTGTAAAATCTGCCACGAGAAAGATTCTTTGCCTGCGTGCAATTCTGGGGTTTGCCCAATATTGGGCGTCCAGGATGCGCCAGGCGAGATCACATCGTCTCCCTCGCACCATTCCGGCATCTGCCCACTGTCCAGAAGCAGGCATTGGAATTTCGGTGCCCGTGAACGCTCGCAGTACGGCGAGATAATCCAGCCGGTTTCCAGATAGCCTAGCTCCGACGACGTTTTCCCAAACAACGATTGCTGGAAAGCGATTTCCACTGGCATTCCTCATTTCATCAATAATTCGAATTGCCTGATAAAACAGGCTTGATTTTACGCCTTGAATGCCGGATTTGTCGCCAATTTGCGAGAAATTTTGACAGGGTGAGCCAAACGTGATCACATCGACCGCTGGAATTTTGCTGCCGGACAGCGCTGTAATATCGCCCAGATGTACCATCTCAGGAAAATGACGCTTCGTAATGGAGATTGCATCCGGCACGATTTCACTCGCCCATACCGGTACAATTCCGTGCCGGCTTGCAGCCAGCGGGAATACACCGATGCCGTCGAACAGGCTGCCCATCGTCAGTTCACTCATGCCGCAGCCGCCTTTGCGACAGTTTTTGTAATGTTGATCGCCGTCTGCGCCGTGTAAACCGCGCTGGACAGATTCGCGCGTGTGGATGTGTCCAGTCCAAATGCACCCGCGATGCGCGGGATCTCTCCGGCAGAGAGCATCAACCCCAAGCCGAGCAGGGCGTGTTCATTGAACAATGACAAGCCTGCAATTAAAATCGTGGCCTGCAAAAAAGCCGTGAGGCAAAGCCCCACGACCTGCTTGCACCACTGGTAGAATCCGTCCAGATATCCGCGCGGGACGCTGAACATATACAGGCTGCCGAACTGCGATCTGGATGAGCAGGATGCCGCCGCGCTTCAGATTTGCAAAGAAAACCTTGATGACCGCATACGCCATGAGGATGATGCAGAACAGCACCATGATCGGGCTGGTGACCGAACCGAAGCCGCCGACGTGCGTGGTGGCAAAATCCGCGAAGTTCTCAATGGTCAGCTCGTCGATGATATTTCCCGCAACCGTTCCGAAGCTCGCCCCCGCGCCGCTGATGGCGTAGCCAAAATTCGCTTGCAGAGATACGCAAAGCTCATAGAGCTTTACCGGCACCACGGAAAACAAACTGACCGCCATGAATCCCTTGATGAGATTCATGGCGGTTCCTTTGATGTCGGCCCTGCCGGACGAATATTCCAGCCCGCATTCCGCGCAGGCGACCACAAAACCGACCGCATATAAAATCCAAGCCAGATACGAGAAAAACAGGACGATGCTCTGCACCCAGCTCATCTCAAACATCTCGGCTCCCATGTTGCCCATTTCTGCAAAGAAGTTGGCAAGGAAGCCGACGATCTGCTTGTAGACCCAGTCCATGATCTGCTCCAAGATCGTCGATGCGACGAAATCCCAGATAAACAAGCCGCGTCACCTGCCTTTTCTTTCTGAATTGATCACAGCCCGACGATGCCCCAGATGTAGGTCGGTGCGGTCAGCGTAAAGACCAAACAGGCAAAGAGAATGGCGGGCGCGGTCCATTCAAACTGCCCACTCTTTCGGTAGTCAAAGTATGCGGTACCGAGTTTTTACAAAGAAAGCGATGGCTAAAACCATATCAATGACCGGAAAAACCACGTTATCCACAACAGTTTTGATTTGTGTGGAGGCTGTGGTCCAGGTGCTTTCAACAGCGGATGCCACATCGCCGCTGCCGGCTGCCGAGGCAAATGTTGCAAACATCAAGCAGGCGAGTGCGCAGAAGACGAGCAGTCTTCCGCGCTTCAGAATTTTCATCATAAATTATTCCCCCTTCCATTCCAGCACGAATACGACAGAAAGGACATCCTGCTCGGTAACGGGCTGCGAGACCCGCCGACACAACGGCATCGTAGGAGAGCGGCAGTTTTCCATTTTCCGCAATTGTCCACGGCGAGGTCAGCGAGAAAGTTTCTGCATCACCGGTTTTTGTCGTTTCAGAATCATTGATTTTGAAGCCGAGTAGCTGCGCATCTACCTTTTCGTGTGCCATATCTGTATCAAACGGGACGAGCTGCCAGCCGTTTTTGGTAGAAATCGAAACGCTGGATACGATGACCTCGCCGGTGGAACCGTTGATGATCTCCGCTGCGCCAACATGAACTTCTCCACCTTCGTCTACGATGAGCGGCAGTGTAACAGGAACCGTGACCGAGAAAACCTCGGTGATCTCCCAATGCGCATAGTAGGTGCTGTCAGCATCCGTCTTGTAGATGGTGTTGGCATCGACCTGCGTGCCGCCGTTCGCTTCCGTGAACCAGCCGAGGAACTCGGCATTCTTGCGTGTCGGCTCAGTCGGCAACGTCAGCTTTTCCCCATAGGTCTGCTTCGTTTCCTCTGTCGTGCCATCGCCAAGATCCCACGTCAGCGTATAGCTGTTGGCGGTAAACTGCGCGTAGAAGGTCTTGGCTGCCGTGATGGTCACGGAGTTGTACAGGCTGCCGCCAGAAGCGGACGTGTACCAGCCCTTGAACGCATGACCGGTCTTGACCGGCGTGCTCGTCGGGGCGGTTGCCGTCGCATTCGGCTTGCCTGTCGTGGTGATGCTGGCCTTGCTGTCAATCGTGCCGCCGTTTGTTCCGGCGTCCCACTTGATCGTCAGGCTGACAGTTGCGCCGCAATCGTCGCACTTGCCGTCGCCGTTGGAATCCACATGGTCGGCGTACTCTTCACCGCTTGCCTTACAAACGGAACAGGTCTTCGCGCACTTGTGCTGGGTATCGCTTACGCTTGACCACTTGCCGTAAGTAAAAGAATGACCAGCGTACTCATAGTCGCTGGTGGAACAGGTTGCGCAGCTTCTCGTGCGTCTGTGCTGGCTATCGCTATAGTTCGCCCACGAACCGTATTTGAAGCTATGGTTGGCATAGGTGTAGCCCGAGTAGCCGCAAAGACTGCACGTTGCGCTTCTGCGATGCTGGGTATCCGAGTCATTTTCCCAACTTCCGTATTTCAGGGAATGGCTTTGCGTGGTGCTGGAGCCGACGTCAGAATTACAGATGCTGCAATGCTTTTCCACGGAGTGCTTCGTATCGTCGTACTCATAATACTGCGTGCTTGTGCTGTGGCGACCGTATTGATATTTTCCACCACCGCCGCAATCGTCGCAAGTGCCATACCGGCGATGCTGAGACGTAGAATAATACTCCCAATCACCATAGGAATACGAGCCGTGGGACGTGCCCCAGTCAACGACCTCGCCGCAGTCCCGGCAAATTTCTTCCCAATCACATCCATCCCACGACGTATAGGTATCGTTGTGCTGACAGGACGTATCTTCTTCGTAACCGCACTTTGTGCAGACACCTCTGGAATTGAAACTATGGGATTGCGTGTGGCGATACGCATACTCGTTTGCGCTGCAATTCGTACAGCACTCCCAGACGTAATGCTTGGATTCGTCCTTCTGCTCATAATCGTAGGTAAAGCTGCACGAAGAGCAGTTACAGCCGGAAACGCCGCAAGCGCCGGAGGAAATCATAAGAACGGGGTATGCCGCAACAAAGGTGATGCCTTTTGCGTCAAGAATGCCCATCGTGACTTCATCGCAGGTTACGATTTCGAGTGCAGACATATCTACGCCCGAAAATGCGGTGTCCGAGATGTAAAAACTCTCGTCGTTGTAGTGCAGCTGCAACCGGTTCAGCTTTGCGCAATCCTTGAACGCATCCGCACCGAGGTTTGTAAACGAGGGCAGGATACAAGATTTCAGATTGACACAGCCCTCGAACCAGTACGCAACGTCGGGAACAACCATATGTGCGCCGGGATCAAATTTTACGCTTGTGATGTTTTCCCGCATTTCGTGCCACGGTTGGTCTTCTGCGCTTTTGAATGCGGCGATTTTTCCGTTGCCGGAGATAGTCAGCGTACCGCTGCCATCCAACGACCATGTCAGATATCCGGTGGGTGTTTTTTCTGCCGCAGATGCCGATACGCTCAAGGAAAACAGCATACAAAGAGCCAGCACAAATGCAGTAAATTTCTTGAAATTTTTCATCATGCAGCCTCCTTATCTGTTACAGCGGCAATCGTAAAGATCACGGTTGCGGCGTTGATGTTCGTGACCGCTTCGCTCGCGGAGACTTTCGCCTTGTAACGAATGGCGAGATTTTTCTCGGCGGCGATTGCCGGAAACGCACCATCGACAAGCGTCAGACTGCCCGCACCTTTCGTGTTACAACCATTGATGCTAAGTGCGATGCTGTTCTTGCTTGCCGTAAAATCGTCAAAATTGCCGATTTCAAACGTGCCCGCCTGAACATCTACCTTGGTCACACGAATTGCGCCGGCCTTGCCGGTGTTGGTGATTGCGGCATTGTTGGCGCAGACCACATAGCCGTCAACGAGAGAAACCGGCAGCGCAGCGGGAACTGTACACGAAATCGGAAAAACCGTATTGACCACGGTGAGCGTCACCGGCACGCGCGCCTCGGTCGTTTCCGCTGCCGATACACCTGCGGTCAGTGACAGAATCATTGTCAGTGCTAACAGAAAAGTGATAAGCTTCTTCTTATCCATCACAGCACCTCCTTCGGCCAGAGATATGCGGTATGGAGCGTCAACTCCGTCTGCATAGAGCCGATCTGCTTGCCGTCACGGTAAGAAGTAATTGTGACCGTACAATCCACATTTCCATACTCTGGCGCTTCCAGAAGCGTAAGCGTCGAGATAGATTTTCCTGCGGCAAGCTCAAAAGCGTCGGCAATCAGTGTATTGTCCTTGCTGCGGCGAATTTCGATTTTATAGGTGTCCGATTTGCTGTTGTTGACGAACTCAGCCTTTACGGATTGTTCTCCGACCAGAGCATATAGATGAGCAGGAGCAGTAAGAGCAATCTGATTGTCCGCGACGATGGCATTGAGTTGCTTTTGGGCTTCGCGCAAGCCGGAAACATCGTAAAAAATGACCTCCGTTTCCTTGTGCTGCTTCGCTCTTTCTGTAATTCTGACTTTGATGGTGTCGATGACGGCGAGCGTACTGTCACGGTCATAGATGACCTTTACGGCATCGTCTACGCGGGCTACGACAACAGCGGGCATATTCGTCCCAGCGTTGCAGTACACGGCTTTCGTGCCGCCGCCCCAGACAAGCAATCTGCCCTTGACGGTCACATTGTCCAGCACGATTTTGCCATCTGCCGCGCCGCAGCCGATGATGAGGTCGCCGTCCACGGTCATATCCTTGAGTGTCACTTCGTCGGTGCGGATCAGGACGCTGCCTTTGATATCCTTGTCGTAGGTGCCTTTTACCGTGATATAGCTGCCGATGATGTTCGCAAAAAATCTGTGCAAATTCTGCGCGGGTGATGTTATCCAATGGCTCTAAACCTTTGGTTCTGCCGTGAATATAGTCGGCGCCAATCATCGCCCGGACGTAGGGCAGCGCCCAGTTGGAAATCTTGTTGCGGTCGGAGAATTTGGACAAATCCGTCTTAGAATACGAATCGTAGTCCAACTCTAGGGCGCGAGCCACAACGGTCATCGCTTCTTCGCGCGTGATGGGCGCGTCGGGAGCCATTGAGGAAGAGCTACGCCCGTTATAAGTACCCATCTGGACGGCGAGGGCTACATCTTTGTAGTACCACTTGCTCTTGGAAACGTCCTTGTACTGCGAAATGTCCGCCGTTTTGTAGCAACCGAACGAGCGGTTGATGATCGCTGCCATTTCCGCGCGGGTCATATCGCCGTTCGGGTCAATAATGGTGCTGGATTTACCGTAAAGCAAGCCGTTATCTACGGCTGCACTCACGGCTTCGGCATACCATGCGCTACGGTCGTAGTCCTTGAAATCTGTTGCTTTGCGGGTAGTCGTGCCTGCCGCCGACGCGGATACTGCCAGTGACAAGCACGATACTGCCGCGAGGAATAGTGCGAGGATTCGTTTTTTCTTCACTTGAATACCTCCTTCAAAGACGGTGGGGAAGGCAGGTGCCTTCCCCATATCGTTCAGTGTGGTAATTACTGCACAGCATCCCAAGCAATGATGAACAGAACAGACGCGATGGCGGTGTTCGTCACAGCTTCGGAGACCGGGGTAACGATGGCATCATAGGCAATGCCAACGCTGTTTGCGGAGGTATCGCCCACGCCGGACATATAGCAGCCCTCGATGGCATCCGTCAGAAGAGCCTGCTTGCTGGCATCCTTGTTGTCCGTTGCCGCAGCTACGCCGTCACCAACGGAAAGCTGGAAACCGAACTTGTTGGAGTCAACCTTCTCGCGAGCGAGGGTTGCCTTGTCACCGAACGCGGTCAGATGCCAATTCTGCGCGGCTTCGATGCTCACGGAATTGACCTTGACTGCGCCGAAGGAGTTGTTGACGATCTTCGCATCGGTGGCGGTGCTGACAGTGCCGTCGGTGCCGACCGCAATCGGGAGGACGGTAGGCACGGTGACGCTCATTTTGGTAGCTGCGGGATCGCCGCCAATGCTGCCGTCAGCGGTAGAAGAGAGCGTGACGCTGGACGTGCCGGTGCCGCCCGAAGCGTCAACGGTGTTGGCGGCAGAAGCGGAAATGGCGAGGGACGCGATCATGCAGATAGCGAGGATGAGAGAGATGGTCTTCTTAAAGTTTTTCATTGTAAATTACTCCTTTTGTTTTGAAAATTAGTTCTTGATGGTGATTGTGATAATTGCCCCGGCCGTGCCGATGATTTCGCCACTGACCGGATCAAGGTTGTGGAACATGGCAGTGCATTCGTATGTGCCAGCCGGAAGCTCCACATCAAGGGCAGCGCGTTCGATCTTGCTGCCCACGGGGATTGCTTTGGACTGATAAATGACCTCCTGTGTGTCATTGCGGATGAACTCCACCTGCTGGGGGTAAAGATTGATGTCCTCGTTTACGATCATGACATTGCCTTCAGCTGTGCCATTTTCCAAAAGTAAGGCGCGCGGTGTTCATGCTGATGTTGATCATGCCTTCCGCGACCTTTTCGTTCAGCTTCTCCGCAATTTCTTCCGGACTGAGATTATCCCAGCCGCCTTCAACTGCGGAATCATCGTAAACAATGCCCGTCTTGGGATCGTCCTTGGATGCAGGGGGCTTGCGGAGCATCCGAACGGCAGTAAAAATGCCGACCGTAATTGCAGCGGCAAGGCCGACAACGGCGAGAATGACGAGTGTTCTTGATTTAGCATCCCGTTTTTCAAATTTGTGCATAATTTTGTCCTTTCTGTGTTGGGACGCGGAACTGCTCTGCGGCTGGTCGCGCGCCCGGTATGATGGATGTTTGGTCATGAGGTCAAGCCTCCTTTCGGACGAGCAGAGCTATCTGCCCATGAAAAAAGCGCCCACCTTCAGGGCGGACGCAGACAATGGATGCGATATTTCACTGGAAACCTCCCGTTTTTTATTTCGCCGCTTTTCTGTAAGCGTCGATGACTGCTTCCTTGAGCGCCGTGCGCGCTCCGGACGTGATGGGATGAAAAACATCCGTGTACAGTGTCTTTCCGTTCTTGTTGAATGCTTTCTGCGGCATGAAGATGTTCAGCCCCTGCTTGGATTCTGCCAGCCGAACGCCGTGTACCTTGAACATCCCGTCAAAGGTGACGGTTGCGTAGGCTTTGATTTTGCTGCCAGCGTCGGCAATGTGGTCGATTGTAACTTCCATGTTAGAAAAGTCCATACACTTTTCTCCTTCCTAAAGTGTCATTTCATCCATGCCGGATGTCTGTTCCTGCGCTTCTTCCTGCGTCTGCTCCTGCCGAAGCCGGACGTGGATGCCGAAATAGTTGTAACCGACCTCGTCCAGCACCCGGTTCTTCAGCACATACAAAAGCGTTCCGGTATCGTAATAGCTCTCCATGTAGAGATCCTTGTCAATTTCCAGCGGCGCGTGCATCTTCTCCGGCGAAGCCGCGAGAATCGCGCGCTGCCGCCCTAAAACCTTGCCGCGCAATTCCATGAGCTGCAAATGCATCTTTGCGTCTGCATTACAGTCCCGCATAATCGCGAGTACCGCCGTCTTCCATGTCGGCGTTTTAACCTCCCGTCCGTCTGGGAACAGAATACTCTCCGGCTTCTCGCCCTTGAATACAGACGGATTTGCGGTCAAAGGAAGTGTTGGTAAAGCCTGTTCCAGAACTCTGCCGGTCAGAATGCTGTGGATGCTCCCATCCACACGCGCGTCTACCATGCTGTGCAGCTCGCTGCGCAGGTCTTCCAGCTGAGAAAGTGCCGTTCGCTGCTGCTCTGTCAATTTCTGTTCATCTTCCATTGTTGTTCTCCTGTCTAAAATTGCATTGTCCTTTCATTTTTCTGGGTTTTCGCATACGCCTCGTCCGGAGAATAGTCCTGCTCGGCGTGACCTTCGCTGCGCAGAATTTCCAGCATACCGAGAAATTGCGATCTTCGTTCTATGCTCTGATCCAGCATCCAGCGGTCCCGCAGCACCTCCAATGGATTTTCAAATTGCAGAAGGTATAGGAGATCCCCGCGGGAAAGATCGTCACCGCTGCACAAAAAAATTCTGAATAGCTGGCTGCCGTTGCTGCGATCTCATCTGCCGTGCCGATCAGCACGCCGGGGAGTCTAGCATACAAGCTTTTTGATACGCCACCCATCCCTGTTCAATCTTCTCCGAAAGCTGTTCCAAAAGTTCGGATGCAGTCTGCACTCCTTGGCGAACGATGCGACCATGCAGAAATTCAGCAACGTTGATCGTCTCCGCGTTCTTGAACGCCAGATCGCCGCGATAGCCAATTTTCAGTTTGAAAACGCCACCGCAGCCTGCACCAGCTCCGGAGGACTGTGCGGCGGAATCTCCTGATTCCATCGATACCAATTTCCCTCGCGGCGGCAGGGCTTCAACTTCAAAATAACATGCCTGTCCGGCTCAAATTTCGGATAATGGCAGAGCTGACCGCCAACGTCGTAATACGCCTTGCCTTCGCAGAGAACCGTCTGCTCCATGTACGCTTTCATTTTTTCAAGGCTTTCGCAGAACCAGCATTCCGTATCGCCAAAGCGCCGGATTTTGCCGTCGTTTAGAATACCGTCCAGCTTGTCCAGCTGCATCAGATGATAGACCTCGGTGGGAATTGGGGCTTTTACATATGCCATACGCACCTCCAACTACACTTCAAAGACGGTATCGCCCTTCATGAGATGCCGCGCGAGCTGGCGCAGGCAGAGGTTTCTTGCGCGAAAGCGCGTAAGCAGTTCTGCCGGAATTTCCTGCAGGGCGGTTTCCTCCGCACTTTCATTCGGCGCTGTTTCCGCTTCACAGAGCGAATCGCAGCTTCCGCAGGCTTGTTCAAGCGCTACTAGGAGCGTTTCCTGCGCGCTTTTCAGCATCGTCAGCGTATCAAGCACCGCTGCTGCGCTCATCTGGCGGCTGGTCAGCAGGATACTGCGCCGACCGGTTGCCATCGCCCCCATCGGAGCCATCGCTGCCAAGAGGCATTTTTCCGCTGTGTCCGGCGGAACCTCCAGCTCCAGCCGGAGCCGGTTCGTGGATTGTTTCATTTTCATTCTTCTTTCTGATATTGATTTCCCGCAGTGAACCGCAGGCAGGTTCATGCACCAGTACGAGGTCGCCGTTCTCAATCTCGGCAGGAAACATACTGAACTGCGGCTGGATGTACGGGCGCGGGTCATAGTTCGTGATAATGAGTTCGCCGTAGGTCGCACCGGCTTTCTGCGAGAGAGGGTTATTGCGTCGGAACGCGAGGATATAAAAATCGCCGTACAGACTGCGGATGAACGGGCAGTCGTTGTACGACACGACGATGTATCCCGCGCATTGCGAGAGAATGTGGTGCAGTTCTTCGTGCTTTTCCTTCGGGAAGTCAACGGCATATAAGCTCTCGGCGTCAAAGTACGGCGGATCGCAGTAGATCAGGCTGTCCGGCCCGTCGCGTTCGCGGATGATGTCCAGACAGTCCTTGTTTTCGATGATGACATCCTGCAATCGTTTAGAAGCGTCATCAAAAAGATAAAGAAAATTCGTCAGGTTGTTCGGCTTGACCCCGAACGAGCTGGTCGTGCCGCTGAAGCTGCCGCGGCAGACCTTGTAATACGCGGCCGCCCGCTGGACATCGAACAGGCGGCTTCGCTCCCGCAAAATTTGCAGGAGTTCTTCCCGTTCCTCGCCGGAGAAGCATTCCATCACGACATTTCGTTCGTCTGCGATACGCTGCTGCAAAAGCTCTTTGTGCTTCATAAATTCTTTCAGGAGATCAAACTCGGCTCTCGAATGGAGCGGCAGAAACTTGAGTTCCTGTACAAGCTGAATCGTGCATTCCCGCGCACAGAGGAAGAGGTTTACGAGATCACAGTTGAAATCATTGTAAATGTCCATGCGGCTGACCTTGGGCTGTATCCCGAGCAGGAGCGCGCCGCCTCCGCCGAACGGCTCTAAGTACAGCTTCGGGCTTGGCGGGAACACCTGCCAGATGTAGGGGATCAGCTTTTCCTTGCTGCCAATCCACGGAATGAATGGTCTAGCGATCCCGGCCACCCCCGTCCGAGGGTTCGGTGAAGGTTTTCATTGCCTGCTCCAAGCCGCAGATCGCCGCATCCAGACCGGCGCGCATTTCCTTGAGCTGCCGGATGGTGGAATAGAGCTCTGCCGCATTGCTGGCGTAAAAATATCCCTCACGGCTGCTGGCAATGGGGACGGCCTTGCGCCGCAGGCGGTTAACCTTCTTGCGGAGGTCACTCTCTCGCGGAGATTTTTCTGCCGGACGAGGTCGCGGCTGCAAATGAGATGCTCACGCCCAAAGCAGAAGCGTTTCAGATAGTCGCGCAGTTCTTCATCGTTCATAAAAGTCCTTTCCGGGCCGGTTTCCCGGAAAAGGGCATAAAAAAAGAAGGGCGGCTTTCCTTACCGGGAAAACGGCCCTTCTGCAATTTCATTATTCATTTGGATGGTTCAAGCGGTTTGCCGCCCGGAATCAGTTCAAAGAGCTTCTGCTCCTGCGGCGGATCGCCGCCCGCCGAGCGCCATCCGGCAAGGAACGCAGCGCGGATGATGTCATAGAGCGCCTGATGCGCTTCGTCCGCCTCGGCTCCCTCCAGAAAAGCGTCCAGCGCCTGTTCAAATTCGTTGCTCATCATGATTTTCACCACACAGTTTCGGTATATACTCGTTTTGTGTGGTATTTTACCATGATTTTCTCCAAAATACAACATAGTCTGCGTATTTGCGCAGAGTATATCGACGAATACTATAGGCATCTCTCGTAAAATAGAGGCAGCAGGGAGGTGCGTCATGGATAAGCACTACAAGGATTACATCCAGATCGGGTTGAATATCATGCGATACCGCAAAGAGCAGGGGCTGACGCAGGATCAGCTTTCCGAGATGGCGGGCTATTCGCGCAATCATTTGCAGCGCGTGGAGACCGCCGTCTGTAAGCCGACAGTCGGTCTGCTGCTGGATGTGTCGGAGGTTCTCGGCGTTCCGGTAGAACGGCTGATGGAAATACGGAAATAACGAAAGCGTCTGCCAGTTTTGAGCGGCAGGCGCTTTTTACATTCCCATCTGCGGTTCCTGCGTCTGCTCCTGTTTCTGCTCCGGGATCGGTTCGTGCAGCGGGCCGAAGTCCGCGCGGTTGACCATGCCGTAGGGCGTGAGTTCCGCGCCGTACTGCTTGAGGACATCTTCCGCATAGGCTTCGCGGTTCAGATGCTTGTAAATCAGGTCTGCATCCTTACCGCCGAGAACAAATTCAAGCTCGTCACGCACCAGCGCGTCCTTGTCACGGATTTTCGCTTCAAAGCAATACTGCGGCAACTTTTCAAGCCGGTCTAAGACATCATCCAGCGTCTCACACTGCGTCGCGCCGACCACCGCCTTGAATTTTGTAAGCTGCCCGCTTGCCTTCAATTCCTGAAGGGCCTGCGCCAGTTCGTTGATCCGCGGAAGATCCTCCACATCGGTCAACATGGCGTTTAGCTGCGGCACGATGGCATCGCAGCCGGTGAACTGTGCGTCATACCACTCCGGAGCGTCCAGTTCTTCCTGCACCTCCAACAAACGCTGCTCCGTTGCAGGCAAGTCCAGAACGGCGGTTTTTTGCTCGTTCTCATGATTCATAAGTGTCAGGCGGATCATGTAATTGATGTCCCGCTGCGGCTCGTGATCCGGCAGCGGCTGCAATTCCTCCGTGCGGACAACGTAGCCGTGCGGAGTGAACACGCCCGATTCATCTTCGCGCATCTGCTTGCCGATTTTTGCATAGTCAAGAAGATTATATACGCTGTCCGGCAAGTCGTTCAGCTCCGGCAGGAAATCATTATCCGCATAAAATTTTCCGAGATCTTCATTCGTATGAACGTTTGCAAGCACCTGGCAATGATCCACATTGGAAGCCAGCATCATCAGCTCCGGTACGGTAATGATGCCGCTGTGCTCCTGCACATGCTTTTGCACTGCCATATTGAGAAGCCCCTCCATTGCAATTTCCTGACGCTCATCCAGTTTGGAAAGCTGCTCCGTCAGAGAATTGAATTCGAAGATGGACATGCTCTCGTCCAGATGGGGCGCGAGGTAGTCAAAGCAGTAGAATTCATCCACCTGCCAATACACGTCCCCCGGCATCTTCGTGCGGATCTGCTCGAAGGCGTCCATCATCTCGTACTGGCTGACAGGAAACGTCAGCTCCACGCCGTGCTCGTCCGATGCGCTGCTGCTTACCAGATAGACCTCACATACTTTGCGCAAGCGTCATTCCTCCTGTCTGTTCCTGTTCAAATCGTTCCTGCTCGGTCTCGATGCTCCAATCGACCGCCTGCCAAAGATGGGCATACAGCTCCATACTGCCGACACGGATCTCATGCTGCTCCACGCTCTCCCCAAACCCGTCACTGGCTTGTCCGGCTGCAAAGCGCTTCAGATTGTCCAGTTCTGCGCCGGTCAGTTCCCCAGAAACCATACACTCGGCTACGCCCCAGAGCTTGCCGTTTCTTGCCTCGGCTTTGAAATGGAGCGACTGCACCTTTGCGTCAACGCCGTCGCTTCGGTTGTAGTATTCCATGAATCCGCGCGGCGTGTCCAGAAACTTTGATTCACGTTCCAATGCGCCGGTGATGGTATCCGCATAGCCAACAGCGTCGTCGTCGGAAAGCGTGAGTTCCTCATCCTCATAATCGCCCCAGTCATTTTTTTCATAATAACCGAGCGCCAACGGCATGTAAAGCTTTAATTTCTGCGGCTTTACCACAGAAAAATCATCCTCGCCGGGGACGAGAGAAAGCCCGCGCCCATTATCCCATTCCATTAAAAGCTGACCAGCATCGTCAATGCCCTGCACCGTTCCGGTCATGCCTTTCGGGATTGGCTGCGGATCGTTCATCATGGAATCCAGCCGGATGCGCGTTCCCGGTGGAAACTGCTCACGCAGAAGCTTTACCATATAGGGTTTCATAAATGGCATATCACATTCCTCCCATCTGCATTTCCTGTTTTTCCTCCTGCTCTGGTCGCTGATACTGCTTGAGGCTCTCTTTCGCCCAATCCGGCAGGTACTCGTCTTTCAGAACGCCAACAAAATCATTCCGGTTCCAGCGCGTCTGCTCCCCATCACCGAGACAGGTGCAAAGAATGGAGCGGCCGCGTGCGGTCGGGCTGCACCCAAAGCCGCTTTCCGCCAGCCTGAGTTGATTCTCGGGCGACCAGTATTCTTCTTTCAGGGTATTTGGCGAGAGAACAAGCACCTTGCCGGTGTAGTCCAGTTCGCTCGAATCCGGTTCGCACTGCTTCTGATCGAACATTCCGAGATTCATCACGAGCTTTCTGTAGTGTGAAATGAAGCCGTCCAGAATGGCAGAATGACTTCGGGCTGCGAAGCAGTAATTATGTATTTCGTCGGGTGGAATGAAATGACTCTCCGCCCAAGCTCGGTTGTCCGGACGGAAGCGTCCATCGCCGCGCCGTTCCTGCACCGTATTCGCAAGGACGTGCTCCACGCGCTTGTAGCCGTAAAGCTCGACGATCTTTTCCACCGTGCCGTCCTTCAGGTGCATCCCGTCGAAATTTTCCCGGATGAGAATATCGATCCCGCCCGCACAGGCGCAATTCTCACGGAAGCTCTCGCGCCATTTTTCGATCTCTCCGCGCTTCATTGCGTCTTTTGCCGAATACGGATAAAGCGGGACCTTACTCTGCATCGTCGGAGACCTCACAGGAACAGGGGACCGGCGTGATCCACAGGCCCAACATATCATCCAGCGCCCGCAGATTGAGATGGTTGTCCACAAAGAATTTCAGCACATACCGCGGTACATCCGCCAGATCCGGCGCACAGGCTTCTGCTTCTCCGACGATGACATCTCCCTCATTCACAAAGCACGCCAGCTTCGCGTTTTCCGGGATACCGGCCTGCTCACGCGCCCATGCGGGGGATCGTGACCTCGCATTCCTCCAGCACGTCCTCAACGGTGAGCGCCTCGTCCGCTTTCTCACACGGCCCGCATTCCGCAGCGACCGCCGTCAGCATTTCCGCCGCGTACAGATTCAGTCTGTCCAGCATCTGCAGCAGCTCCACAATGGGCATGCTGTCCTTCGTCACCAGCACCACGCCGTCCATCGGAATGGCGGCAAGGATCGTTTCCTTTGCCAGCCCTGCTTCTTCCAGTGCCGCTTCCGGTACAGTGCTCAGTCTGGTTTTCTTTTTTGCTTCTGTTTTCAATATTATTCCTCCATTCACATTCCGCCCATCTGCATTTCTTCAGATGGGGCTAAATTATAATCTTCTTCACGGCACGGGTTTTCCTCGCCATAGAAGTCATACACGATATCATCCACTGCTTTGCGGATCGCCGGGTCCTGCGTGACTGTACGAAAAGAAAAGCCGCTCGTTGCTCGGTATGGCAGTTCCTCACGGATGCAGTCCAGATATTCTTTACTGTCTGTAAACTGCCGTGCATCGCCGTTGATAAAGCTGACACTTCCCACAATTTGCGCGTCAGTAGATGTCTTCGTCATCTTCGTCCTCCGGCACATACAGCGCCAGCCTTGCGGCATCTGCCAGATGCGCGCAGATGGCAAGGACACCGGTCACACCAATGATCACGCCAAGCGTCATTACGATTGCTTTTTTCATGGTAAAACCTCCATTCTATAACGTCATTTCGTATGTCTGCTTTGAGGTGTGCAGATCATCCAGAACTGCCTTCGGCAAGCCCTCCTTGCGCACAACGTATCCTCGGCTGCACGCTGCGCCGCCATGCGCGTCGCAAAATTCAATTCCAACGGCTTCATAATTGATGTACCCAATCAGCTTTTCCGGGACAAGGAACGCGCCGCAGCCAACCAGATACTTTCCGATGGACTGTGCACTGCCGCATCCAGGCAGAATGACGTAATCATCCAGCCGCTCCGTCAACTGCAAATGTCTTTCGTGCCGGAGATGCTGTTTGCATCCAGCATCCCAGCGAATTTGTCACAGTCGACCTCCGACATATGCTCCAGCCGGTCGGCAAGCTGATTGATGCGTTCCAGCTCGCCCTCTGCGGCAAGATCTACGCCGCTCAGATACAGACCTAAATTCATGACCTCGCTTGCCGCACCCTGAATGGTGACCGTTTTGGACATAGATTTCAAGCTTTCCATCGTTGCAGCCACGTCCGCTTTTTCTGCCGGTGTCGTTGCAGGAAAGGAGAGAAGTACCTGCTTCCCGTTTTCACCCTGCCTTAAAAACAACGTCACCATGTCATGCCCTCCATTTTTGCTTCCTGTTCCTGCTGATAGCTTTCTGCCGGGTCATCCCGCATCAGCTCGTCCAGCGTCAATGTGCCGTGGTAGGAAACATAGCCGCGATCTACAAATACGCCGTCCTCCTGAAGTATTCGCTTGACACCGTAGTCGCCATAGTTATAGAAATCTTCAAGGTTCTCGTCATATTCGTAATGACCGGACTGCTGGATCATGTATTTTCCAAGTTCCTCCGGCGTGTGGACATTTGGTGCGAAATCAAATTGATCGAGATTTTCTGCCAGCTGGCGGATATTTGCTGCACACGTCGGTTTCGCCATCTGGCAGACCGCGCCGAGCTTCACGAAATCCTGTTCCTTAAAATTTGAACACATCTGACATAGCCGGTTCAGTTCAAAGAGCGATTCGCGTTCAAAATCCAATGCGCAGTTGACCTCATCCGGGAATCGGCTGTCTGAAACCAGCATCTGCATTTCGCCGCAGGAGGCGATCCCGACGCGAAGCATCGCGCGCTCCAGCTTGATCTGGCTTGCCGGAAGCTGCACCCACTCCTGTTTCTTTGGATCATCTTCACCTGTGGCTCGGATCTTCAGCTCCAGGATGCTGTTTGCGGCCATCCAGATTGGGGGCAGATGCCTGCGGTCATACGCCTGCTCCAGCTTGATGCCGTTGTCGTACACAACACCATACTGTGTCACATACCCCGGCTGCCCGGAGATCAGCGCCAAAGCCGTCTCCTTGCCGTCCAGATTTTCCAGTTCTTTTGGATCACAGGCGCCGTGGACGGTCAGATAGTGGCGTTTGCCGGCCTTCTCCAAGTCTGTGAAATCTGAAATGACCGTCACCTCTCTGGCGCAGAAGGAAAGATCGATCAGCTCGTCCGCTGCGGATAATCCGAATCGCTCCACCGCTGCATTAAATTGCAGCAGTTCATATCGGTCGAAGCTCTCCAACTGCTTTCCGAGCCAATCCAGTTCATCCACGTTTGCCATCGTGTTTGTCATTCTGAGCAGAGCAGGGCAGTCAGGGGCGCGAATGCTTTCGATGTAGCAGTCCTGCTTTCTTACGTCACCAATTTGGAGATTCTGCAAAGCGAGGATCACATTTTCATAGCGTTCCTCTGGGATTGGAAACGTGACTGCCAGCGCCCCTAACTTCGGCTGACTGCGGCTTTTCAGTTTTGCTTCAAACACGTTTTTCACCTCGCTTTTCAATTTTCTGCATATCCGTGAAGGTACACTCACCGTTGCTGCGCCAGCAAACGAGTGCCAACCGCATATACGGACACTGTCCCTCGTATGGGTACCAGCTGCACTGGATAGTCGGCGGTGGGTCCGGATGAGACCGCAGCGGCGGCGCGTGGAAACGCGGCCGCCAATATTCTTCTTGCTTGTGTTTCATGAAATCCCTCCCTGAACGCAAAAAAAGCCGAGACTTCCAAACGAAATCTCGGCTCTTTGCAAATATTACATTGTCTGTTCCATTGTTGGGCGCTGCTCCTGCGTCTGCTGCGGCAAAAGAAGTTCGATTTGCTCCTGCACACTTTGGAGCTGCTTTTCTTCGGCATACGAGAGCGTCGCGTCATCCTCCAGCGCAAACGCACAGGCATTCCGGATCACAGCAAGCTGCTCGTCTGAAAAAAGGCGCTGGCTCTCCACCAGACCGGCGCGGACGGCGAAGTCCTGCTTTGCCGCTTCGTAGTTTTCCATGAAATAATGCCCAGCGTGAACGCCCTGCCGGTCGAAGTCCCATTCCCACGTCACGAACCGAGCGCCCTTTTTGCCGAGCTGCCCAGCCAGCACCGCGTCACCAAAATCCGCAAGTACCTTGTAGGTATCTTCCAGGCCAACAGCTTTCAGCGCAGGCGCACGTTCAAAGATCCGCATATACTCTTTGACATGCCCGGCAGTCTGTATCACCGTTCGAAGCTGCTTGTCTACATCCGGCCCCATGATATCCGCTGGTCGGAAACGGACGATGCCGTCTCTGTCAACCGAGCAGAGCGGCTGTCCATTCCATCTGACGTGGATCAGACCGTCTTCCAGCAGCCTTGCATCCAGCTCCCTGTGCAGGAGCTTCTGTTCTACCTCTCGCAGAAATCTTTCTTTCTGCGGTGTGAGCTCTTCGTTCATATCATACCTCCAATCTCAGTGCCCTTTTTGAGCGCAAAAAAGGCGCTGGACTTGGTTCGTGAAAACCAACAATCCAGCGTCCATAACTTTGTGAAAGATTTTTCTTCGATTTTTCCGAAATCTCGCCGCCGCAGCCCTCTGAAAAAGGGCGCTGACAGCAAAAATTCCTTGAATATGGAAAAGCAGAGGTTCAAAACCCCTGCCATCCGTGATTTCATCTATGGAGTTACCAAAGAATTTTGAGAATAAAAAATTGCCGAACACCTTGAGACGACTGGCTTTTTCGCCATTTCATCTATAGTGTTCGGCAATCATGGAGGTGCCGCCCAGATTTGAACTGGGGAGTGAAGGTTTTGCAGACCTTTGCCTTACCACTTGGCCACGGCACCGGATATGAAAATAGGAATGCTGCGAAGGCATTCCTATTTATTTTGGAGCGGGTGACGAGGCTCGAACTCGCTACCTCCACCTTGGCAAGGTGGCGCTCTACCGGATGAGCTACACCCGCATAATGGTGCCTCCGGTCGGAGTTGAACCAACGACACGCGGATTTTCAGTCCGCTGCTCTACCTACTGAGCTACAGAGGCATATTGAGGCGAGATCACTCTCGCCTCAATACATTATGGCGACCCGGAACAGACTCGAACTGTCGACCTCCAGCGTGACAGGCTGGCGTGCTAACCGACTGCACCACCGGGCCAGGTAAATTGGTGGAAAGTACAGGGCTCGAACCTGTGACCCCCTGCTTGTAAGGCAGGTGCTCTCCCAGCTGAGCTAACCTTCCGTTCCATCAAGCCGCATCTCTCAGCGACGAGTGTATTATAGCGGCCGATGCAGAAAAAGTCAAGAACATTTTTTCAAAATGGCAGACTTTTTTCTCAGCCCCGTCCGATCCCTACGCCGGCTGCAATTCCATACTTGAGAACAGCTCCGCCGCCGTGGTATCATAGGCGGTGCCGGAGCCCTCCGGCGCGCTGAAGGTCAGCGCGTAGCAGTGCGCGCCCTCCGAGATGACCTTGCAGCGGTACAGCCGCCCGCCCTCGTCGGACGCGGCGTACCACGCGAACTGCCAGACCGGCCGGCTGCGGCTGCCGCTCTCATACACGCGCAGCGCGGACGCGTCAAAGCCGGACAGGCTGCGCACGACGCTCTGCATGGACGCGGCGGGCAAAACCTGCGTCACGATCTCATACCCGCCGCCCGGCTGGGTATAGACGTGCTGCGTGCCGGCCTCGGCAAAGACCTCCTCGACCGCGTCCTGCGGCAGGCGGACACAGATGACGCTGGACGCGCCGTCCGATTCCCGCACGCAGCCGCCGCCCACCGTTTCCCAGACGGTCTGCGCCGAACAGGCGCACAGGCCCGCCATCATGGCCGCCAGAAGCAAAATTACGATCCGTTTCATATCAAACCCGCCTCCATCCAAAGAAAGGAGATCCGCACATGCTTGTTCCCCTGCTTCTTATGAATGCAGCCGGCTTCGGAATTATGCTGCTTGATAAAAATTTGGCCCGCCATCACCGCCGCCGGGTGCCGGAGGCGCTGCTGCTGGCGTTTGCCGCCTGCTTCGGGAGTGCGGGCGTGCTGGCCGGGATGCTGATCGGGCATCACAAGACCAGAAAGCCCCTGTTCACCGTGACGGTGCCCGTGCTGCTGCTCGCGCAGGGCGCGGGACTATATCTCCTGTTCGGTCACTGACGGAGCTTGCGCTTGTTGCCCTTGGCGTCGACGATATAGGTGTTGTCCAGCTGCTGGCGCAGATCGCCCACGACGGAATCGATGTAGGCCCGGCGGAGCTTTGCCCGCTCCTCGTTTTCCTCCGGCGTGAGGCCGACGGTCTTTGCCTTGCGCGCAAGCTCGTTGATGCGCTCGATGTCTCCCTTCATAGTAACGCTCCTTATAGAAATCTTGTAATTTCGATCGCGATGCGGCCCTTTTTCGTGCTGCCGCCGATCGTCTCCAGCCGGATCTTGCCGAGACCCCGGACGGTGATCACGTCGCCCTCCGCCGTCTGCTTGTCGCCCTTTACGCAGGGCGCGTAGTTCAGCTCGCATTTTCCGGCGCTGATATAGTCCGCGGCCTTGCCGCGGCTGATGGAAAAGCCGGAGGAGACAACGCCGTCGAGCCGCAGCGAGGAGACGGTATCGCGGACGGCCTTGACCTTCTGCTCCGGGACGCGGATCTGGTCGATGGGGAGCTGCTCCACATGCAGCTTCGTGCGGCCAGCGGAGAGAAAATTCTGCAGCAGGTACGGCAGGATCTCCCGCGTGACGAGAAAATCGCAGCTGCCCTCCGAGACATAGATATCCCCCACCGTCTCCCGCTTGATCCCGCAGCCCATGAGCGCGCCGAGAAAATCCCGGTGCGTGAGCGTGTCGCCCGCAAAATATACCGCGCGGACGGCCGCGATGGGCCCCTCGTCCCCCGTGAGCCAGCTCTCGTCCAGATACTCCGGCACATAGCAGCAGACCTCGCGCTCGGCCATGGCCGGGCCGCCGAAGAAGGCAAAGTCCTGCCCCCGCAGCAGCTCCGCGGCGAGCATCTGCTCGCGCTTGGACAAACGCCGTCGCGGCAGGGATATTGCGGGCAGCCGCGGAAGTGATGCGCTCATAGACCCGGGCCAGCAGGATCTCGTCTTCCTTTGTCTGCGCCATCCGGGCGATCTGTTCTCGTTTGTCCATGCTCCGCCTCCTGTTCTTCAGAGGTATTGTAGCAGTCCGGCGAAAAAAAAGCAATGGCGCTTGGTTTTTGAGCGAAGAGGGATTATACTTGGGATATGCAGTGCAGCAAATTTGAAAGACTGCTCAAGGGCTGATACGCTGCAGCAAATTTGTAACTGCCATTCAGCATTTTCTTTTGCTTCTCCAAAAGAAAACGCTGGCAAAAGAAAAAGAGCCTGAGGGGATTTCGATTTCCCCTCAGACTCCCTTGAACCGACCAGAAAAACCCCTTCGGTTTTTCTGGACTTTTCCCGCGATGGCTGAGACAACTCAATAACCAGAAAGATTTCGGGCGGAGCAGAGCCCCGCCCCTACAAACTGCCCCGCAAGGAGGTAACAGCCATCTGCTTTTTATCCGCACCTTCTATTGACGGCAGTCGTTCTAATGCAACTAGTTGCAAATTCGATACCCCCGTATCAGGCGGCGCGTAGTCAAACATACGAGAGGTGACCATCGAGTGGAACGACGCTTAAAAGATAGGTTCTCGCCTGAATTCAGAGGCAGAACGCACCAAACGTAACCAAGCGCCCCTTTTCTCCCCCTTCTTTTCCGGCAAGACGGAAAAGAAGGGGCCGCCGGAGGCGCGTCAGAAATGACCACGACGGAACGAATCCTTGCAGGCAAGGCTTCTTATCCTCTGTGCTCGTTTCTTCCTTTCCAAACCGCAAACTGAATTTGCGGTTTGGGTTTTTCTATGCAAATCTGTGACAACCTCTCAGTCTCGGCTTTGCCGAGCCAGCTCCCCTGGGAGGGGAGCCCTTTGGACAGAAGACTTCTTGGAAAGAGGACCATATATGAAAGTGATCATTCTTGGCGGCGGCGCCAGCGGGCTGATGGCGGCGCTTTCGGCCGCGCGGGACGCGCGGAATACCGTCACCATTCTTGAGCGGCAGTCCCGCGTCGGCCGCAAGCTGCTCGCCACCGGCAACGGCCGGTGCAACCTGACCAACCTGCAGCTCTCCCCCGCCCGCTACCACGGGCAGGACCCCGCCTTTGCCCAGGCCGCCCTGACGCGCTTCGGCGTGCAGGACACGCTGGAATTTTTCCGCGGGCTCGGGCTTCTGACCGTGGCAGAGGACTCCGGCCGGGTCTATCCCCTGTCCGACCAGGCCAACAGCGTGCTCGACGTGCTGCGCTTCGCTGCGGAGCAGGCGGGCGTGCAGACGGTCTGCGGCTTTGACGCGCAGAGCGTCCGGAAAAAGGCCCGCGGCTACCAGCTGACCGCCGCGGACGGCGCAGGATATTTTGCCGACAGGCTCATCATCGCCTGCGGCGGCTGCGCGGGCAAGGCGCTGGGCGGGACGATGGCAGGCTATGACCTGCTCGGCCAGCTCGGCCACAGCCGCACGCCGCTGCACCCCAGCCTCACGCAGATCCGCACGGACCCGGCCCCTATCCGGGGGCTGAAGGGCGTGCGGGCCGACTGCCATATCCGCCTGCGCGCGGGCGGCAGGACCGTGCAGGAGGACGCGGGCGAAGCGCAGTTTACGGAGACGGGCGTCTCCGGTCCGGCTGCGTTCACCCTCTCTCGCGGCAGGCGGGACAGGCGCAGGAGGCGGAGCTGCTGCTCGACCTGCTGCGGGCCTATCCCGAGCCGCAGGTCCTGGCGCTGCTCGCCGCGCGGAAAGCTGCCCTCCCGCAGCTGCCGGCCGAGGACGCGCTGGCCGGGATGCTCCATCCGCGGCTGGGAAAGACGCTCTGCCGCGCCTGCGGGCTCGGGGCAGCAGCCGCTGGCCGGGGTCCCGGACGAAGCGCTGGCCGCGCTGGCGAAGAAGATCAAGAATTTTGCCCTGCCGGTCACCGGCGTCTCCGGATTTGAGAGCGCACAGGTGACGGCGGGCGGCGTCCGGACCGCGGAGTTCCGTGCCGACACGCTGGAAAGCCGGCTCGCGCCGGGCGTGTTCGCATGCGGCGAGGTACTGGATATCGACGGCGACTGCGGCGGGTACAACCTGCAGTGGGCGTGGTCGTCCGGCTATGTGGCCGGTATGCTTGGAAAACAGGAGGAACCCCGATGATCCGCATCCGTGATATCTCTCTGCCGCCGGACGGCGATATGGCCCGGCTCGTCCAGGCCGCGGCGCGGCAGCTGCGCATCTCCCCGAATGAGATCAAGCAGCTGGATCTGAAGCGGCGGTCCGTCGACGCGCGCAAGAAAAAACGATGTACGCATCATTTATACCGTCGACGTGGCGGTCAAGGGCCGGGAGGACAAGATCCTCAAGATGGCCCATTGCGCCAGGGCTTCTCTCGCGCAGGACCCGGTCTATCACGTTCCGCAGCCGCGGTCCATTCCGGCACAGCGGCCCGTGATCGTCGGGTTCGGCCCGGCGGGGATGTTCGCAGCGCTGGTGCTCAGCATGGCGGGGCTGCGCCCGCTCGTGCTCGAGCGCGGGCAGGACGCCAAAGCGCGGCACGCGGCCGTGCTGGAATTCTGGAAGACCGGGACGCTCGACCCGGAGTGCAACGTGCAGTTCGGCGAGGGCGGCGCGGGCACGTTCTCCGACGGAAAGCTGAATACCGGCGTCAAGAACGAGCGCATCGGCTGGATCCTGGAGCAGTTTGCCGGGGCGGGCGCGAGCGCCGATATCCTCTACGACGCCAAGCCGCACATCGGCACGGACGAGCTGGTGACGGTCGTGCAGAATCTGCGCGAGACGATCATCCACTACGGCGGCGAGGTCTGCTTCGGCGTGAAGGTCACGGGGCTCGTGACCGAGGACGGCTGCGTGACCGGCGTGCGCGCGGCGCAGGGCGGCGAAGAGGCCGTCATCCCCGCCTCCTGCGTGCTGCTTGCCATCGGGCACAGCGCCCGCGACACCTTTGAGGCGCTGCACAGCGCCGGGGTGCCGATGGAGCCGAAGCCGTTTTCCATGGGCGTGCGCATCGAGCATCCGCAGCGGCAGATCAACGAGAACCAATACGGCCCGTTCGCAGACGCGCCGGGGCTTGGCGCGGCGGATTACAAGCTGAACGTGCAGCTGCCGGACGGAGCCTCGGCCTATACGTTCTGCATGTGCCCGGGCGGGTACGTCGTCGCGGCGGCCTCGGAGGAAGGCGGCGTGGTGACGAACGGCATGTCCGACCACGCGCGTGACGGCGAAAACGCGAACGCAGCTTTGCTCGTGACGCTGAACCCGGCGGATTTCCCGGACCGATCGCCGCTTGGCGGCATGTACTGGCAGCGGCAGCTGGAACAGACGGCCTTCCGCGCGGGCGGGAGCAATTACCGCGCGCCTGCGCAGCTTGTCGGCGATTTTCTGGCGAAGCGGCCGTCGCAGACGCTCGGCGGTGTGCAGCCGACGTACCGCCCCGGCGTGACGCTCTGCGAGCTGCATACCGTCCTGCCGGAGCGGATCACCTCCGTTCTGGAGCAGGCACTGCCGGAGCTGGACCGGAAGCTGCACGGCTTTGCCGCGCCCGACGCCGTCCTGACCGCGCCGGAGACGCGCAGCTCCTCGCCCGTGCGCATCCTCCGCGACGAGACCCGGCAGTCGCAGCTGCGGGGGCTCTATCCCTGCGGCGAGGGCGCGGGCTATGCGGGCGGGCATCACCTCCGCCGCGCTGGACGGCATTCTGACGGCCGAGGCCGTGATCGAAGCACAGAAAGGATGAAGATGCGATGACAGACCTGATCCCCTTCCCGGCCATGCCGGAGGAAGAAGACCCGCAGACGCTCTCCCGCGAAGCGCTGCTGGCGCAGGCGCAGGAGCTGCGGGAGAGAATCGCAGACCTCGACGCGCGCGAGCCCGCGGACATGATGAGCGCGCAGTACGAGCGCTGGGCCGCGCGCCACGAGGCGCTGGAGGACGCGCTCGACGATATCCTCGATCTTCTGGACGAATAAAGAAAAAACGGTGCAGCCCGGGCGGGCTGCACCGTTTTTCTTTTTATTGTTCGCCGAATTCCAGCCGGACGATCTGCATGCGCATCTGGTTGTCGCCTACGCGCGCGAGGAAGCGGAAAAAGCCGGAGACCGACGGATCCTTGAGGTCGTGGTAGCCGAGCATATAGCCCCGGCTCGAGACCCGCAGCCCCGGCGCGATCCGCGTCGGCGGGCACGATCTGCGCGAGTTCACCTGCGGCAGTCTGCTCTGCAACATCTCCATGGTGTTCCAGAACGTGTATCTGTTCCACGATACCATCCGCGCGAACATCCTCTTCGGCAAGCCGGATGCCACGGAGGAGGAGATGATCAAAGCGGCAAAGAAGGCCCGCTGCCATGACTTCATTATGGCATTGCCGGACGGCTATGACACCGTCGTCGGCGAGGGCGGCGGCACGCTCTCCGGCGGCGAGAAGCAGCGCATCTCCATCGCCCGCGCCATTCTCAAAAACGCGCCCATCATCATTCTCGACGAGGCCACCGCGAGCATCGACCCGGAGAACGAGCACCTCATCCAGCAGGCCATCTCCGAGCTGACGCGCGGCAAGACGATCATCACCATCGCCCATCGCCTCGCGACCATCCAGAACGCCGACCAGATCCTCGTCGTGGCAGACGGCCGGATCGCCGAGCACGGCACGCACGCCGAGCTCGTGCAGCAGGACGGCCTGTACCGGCGCTTCACCGCCATCCGCGAGCAGGCTGAAGGCTGGCGCATCGCTGCCGAATAACTTTAGATCCAGACTAAAACAGGGAGATCTCCGTCCACGGAGATCTCCCTGTTTCCTTTTTTCCGATTGACTCCGATTTCCCCGCCGCTTATAATGGTAGATACATAATTTTCCTGCCCGCGACGCATGTGACGAAAAGCTGGTCTGTTTGCCGGTAAGCTGGCATTTACCAGCTGCGCCCACATTCTTATCTTTTTATTGAGGGAGGTGGCTTTGTGCAGATAGAGAAAAACATTGCAGCCACACTGCGGCACAGAATGGAAGCGGAGAAGAAAAGCAAGCTGGAATTTTCCAAAGAGCTCGGCATTCCGCGCTCGACATTTCAGGGCTATCTGAAAGGAGAAAACTGCCTGCGGTCGGATTCCATTGAAGAGATCGCCAAAGGTCTCAATATTACCCCGGCACAGCTCATCTCCGGCCCGGAGGACGCCGCTGCGGAGTCCCTCCGGCTCGAGACGCTCCTGCCGCAGATCCCGGCGCTGCACCCGCAGGCGCAGCGGCTGGCGAAGGACGCGATCGCGCTTTTGCAGACCGCCTTCCGCGTCTCGCAGGAGCTGATGTGCATCGATGCGCACGCCTCCGAGCAGGATGCTCCGGAGGGCGCTTACCGATATTTTCTGCAGGAGACCTGGCAGCCGGCGCGCATGCGCTGCTCCTACGGGCTTCTTGGCCAGCAGCGGCAAAGCGGCTGCTGGACGACGCTTGCGGTCATCTCTCCCTTTTCCGACGACCGCGCCGCCGTCGAGCGTCTGGCCCGGCTCTGCACCGCCCAGCAGCTCGACCCCGTCCACCTGTTCGACGTCATCCACGACTTCCTCGACCAGGAAGCCGCGACCGTGTAAACGTCACAGGTCCAGCGCAGCTTCATTCAGAAGAAATTCATACAGGCCCAGATGCAAAATGCCGTCGTCGTCTATCCAGGACTTCATGGAAGACTTGCTGATGATGATCTTTTTGAAAAAATCTCTCGTGTTTTTCAGAGGCCGAAGCTCTGTCTCCATTTTGGACGGGTCGCTCACGTTCAGGGCCGACTGGATATAGTATTTCTTTGCGCCCCGATTGACAACAAAATCGATCTCGCACTGTTTTCTGGATTGTTTCTTTTCCACCGTCTCCGAGATCTCCACCACGCCGACATCTACTGAATAATCCCGGCACAGCAGCTCGTTGTAGATGATATTTTCCATGATGTGCGTTTCCTCCTGCTGCCGGAAGTTCAGCCGGGCGTTGCGCAGGCCGATGTCGGTGCAGTAGTACTTCGACGGGTATTCAAAGTATTTCTTTCCCTTGACATCATAGCGTTTTGCGTTGCTGAACAGGAAGGATTCCATCAGATAGTTCAGATAGTTGGAAATGGTCGTGCTGGAAACGGAGATATTCTTTACCGTCCCCAACGTATTGGCGATCTTGCTGGCATTGGTAAGGGAGCCGACCGACGAGCACAGATCGTCCGTCAGCTCTGCGAGCACGTCCGGAAGGGTAATATCATAACGTTCGGTGATATCCTTGAAGTAGACCTCCGTAAACAGGCTCTGCAGGTAGGCCATCTTGTCTGCATCCGTTTTTCTGGACAAGACCAGCGGCATCCCGCCATACAGGGCATACTCTTCATATGCCTCCGCCTTGTCTCCGCCAACGGCGGCATAATACTCCCGGAACGAGACTGGATAAACGCGGACCTCATCGCCGCGGCCGCGGAACGGTCAGAACATCCTTTGTCAGCATTTTCGAGTTGCTGCCGGTCACATAGATATCCACATTGCGAAGCCGCATGAGGCCATTGAGCACGTTGTACAGCCGGATGGACTCCGGATCCTTCAGCTCATCCTTTGCAATGGCATACTGCACCTCGTCGATGAGGATATAATACATTTCTTTTGAGACGATTTTAGAACGAATAAATCTGGACAGCTCATCCGGGTCGCGATACTTCGTGAACATGTCATCGTCCAGCGCGATCGGGATGATCTGCTCCTCTCTGACGCCGCTTTCGATCAGATGATCATAAAACAGGTCAAACAAAAGAAAGCTCTTGCCGCAGCGCCGGATGCCGGTGATGACTTTTATCAATCCGTTTTCTTTCCGGTCGATCAGCTTTTGCAGGTAATGGTCTCTTCGGATGATTGGGTTCATATGGCGGCCCTCCACTTACTTAAAACTTAGTGCTTATTGTTATCAACTTTCAAATCAATTATACGCCCGGTCCAAGCCAAAAAGCAAGCCGTTTACTTGAAATTTCCTGCTTCAAGCAGTAGCTTTTCGGCAATCAGTCCATATTCATTCCAGGCAACTGCCGAAAAGCTGGTCTGTTTGCCGGTAAGCTGGCATTTACCAGCTGCACCCACGTTCTTATCTTTTTATTGAGGGAGGTGGCTTTGTGCAGATAGAGAAAAACATTGCAGCCACACTGCGGCACAGGATGGAAGCGGAGAAGAAAAGCAAGCTGGAATTTTCCAAAGAGCTCGGCATTCCGCGCTCGACATTTCAGGGCTATCTGAAAGGAGAAAACTGCCTGCGGTCGGATTCCATTGAAGAGATCGCCAAAGGCCTCAATATCACCCCGGCACAGCTCATCTCCGGCCCGGAGGACGCCGCTGCGGAGTCCCTCCGGCTCGAGACGCTCCTGCCGCAGATCCCGGCGCTGCACCCGCAGGCGCAGCGGCTGGCGAAGGACGCGATCGCGCTTTTGCAGACCGCCTTCCGCGTCTCGCAGGAGCTGATGTGCATCGATGCGCACGCCTCCGAGCAGGACGCTCCGGAGGGCGCTTACCGATATTTTCTGCAGGAGACCTGGCAGCCGGCGCGCATGCGCTGCTCCTATGGTCTTCTTGGCCAGCAGCGGCAAAGCGGCTGCTGGACGACCCTCGCGGTCATCTCTCCCTTCTCCGACGACCGCGCCGCCGTCGAGCGTCTGGCGAAGCTCTGCACCACCCAGCAGCTCGACCCCGTCCACCTGTTCGACGTCATCCACGACTTCCTCGACCAGGAAGCCGCATCGGTGTAAACGCTCCGCCGCCGAATCTCCGCTCCATCTTCCCCCACCCGCGCCGCAGCACCAAAAAAGCCCATCCATCCGGATGGGCTTTTTTCGTGAACATCGCGGCCGGTCCCGGCCGCAAAAACAAAATCATGACCCAGCAAAGCGGTCACGATTTGAAGCGAGGAGCAGCAGAGCAGGTAAGAGATGACTTTTTCATGCGCAGCATAAAAAAGTCGTCGCGAACCTGCGTAGTTCGCGACGAGCTGGCGGAGCGGGTGGGATTCGAACCCACGGTACCGTTGCCGGTACACCTGATTTCGAGTCAGGGCCGTTATAACCACTTCGATACCGCTCCGTATGTTTGCTGCAGCCTGAGTATTATAGCAGGCACCGGCAGCAAAATCAAGGAAATTTTCCGCCGATTTACGTGCGTTTGATAAACTGGCGGCTGCACTTCGGGCAGCGGATGTTGATCTTGCCCTTACCGCGCGGCACACGGACGACCTGGCGGCAGCCGGGGCAACGGAAATAGCGGTACTGCTTATCCGTCAGGCGGCTGAAAAACCGCAGGAAGGCGGTGTTTTCGCGGCGGCGGGCCTCAATATTGCGCGAATACATCCGGTAGATCGACCAGATGAGCGGGATGTACGCCAGCAGGCTCAATACCGACATCCACTGCACCCACCGGCCGCCGATGGCGCTGATGAGGATCAGCACGAGCGCCGCACCGAGCAGACACTGGTTCAGCCGGTCCGAGCCATAGCGCCCGGCCATAAATCTGCGAAGCCCATCTCCGATTTTCCGAAACATTTCCGTCACTCCGTCCATATGGTTTCATTCAATAAGCCCCATTATAGAAACCTGCGGGCAAAATACAAGCGGGCGGGGCGATTGTTTATAAAAAGTTTAAATCTGGCCGGTCTTTTCCCGCTTTTTCCCCGGCAGACGCACGCTCAGTACCGCGATCCCGCCCAAAACCAGAACGATCCCGCAGACCGCCGCCAGGCTGAGCGGCTCATGGAAGACGATCGTGCCGATGACGGCCGACGTGACCGGCTCGACCGAGGCGAGGATAGAAGCCCGGCTCGACGGCATGCCCTCGAGGCCCTTCGTGTAGAGGATATAGGCCAGAAAGCCTGTCAGCAGCGCCATGACCAGGGCCCACGCGATCAGCCGCGGCTGCGCGGCGAGCGTCCCGGCGATCAGGCGCCAGCCGGTCAGCGGCGCGCAGCCGAGCGAGCAGAAGACGAAGGTGTAAAACGTGATCGTCCACGAGCTGTAGCCGCGGTCGATCGCACAGCGGCCGAAGATCGAATACAGCGCGTACCCGAAGCCCGCGCCGAGGCCGAGCAGCAGCCCCCGCAGCCCGAGCCGCTCCGACGAGCCCACGCCCGACACCAGCACGCAGCCCGCCAGGCACAAAACCAGCGCCGTCAGCTTCGCCCCCGTCAGCTTTTCCCGGAAGAACACGATGCTCATCAGCATGACGAACACCGGCGCGGTATAGAGAAGCACAGCCATGACCGCGAGGCTCGCAGCCTGCATCCCCGTAAAATAGCACCAGGAAAACAGCATCAGGCTGCAGATCCCACTGCCCGCGAAGCACCAGATATCGCGCGGGCGGAGCCGCAGCTTCTGCCGGTCGAACAGCAGCAGATACAGCCCGACGAAGATCGCGCTCGCCAGCACCCGCAGCTGCATCACATCGATGGCGTAGAGCCCGGCGGCGTTCAGCTGCCGGACAAACAGGCCCATGCTGCCCCAGAAGATCCCCGCCAGCAGCACACATCCAGTCGCTTTCCAGGTTTTCATATCGTTCTCTCTTTCTCTTTTTGATGCGCTCAGTTCTCCGTCCGCAAAACGACGGTCACGACCTCCGGGCGGTTGCCGATGCGCAGGGGCAGCTTGCGGCTGCCGCCGAGCCCGCGGCTGACGACCATGGCCGTCCCGTCCTTCTCGTACAGGCCCGCGGTATAGTCCGGGAACAGATCCATATGTGTGCCGAAGACCGCGCCGATGCCGGGCAGGCGCACGATCCCGCCGTGGCCGTGGTCGCACAAAGGACGGTCTGCACGCCCATGTGCGCCCAGAGCGGCAGCTCGTCGTTGCGGTGCGAGAGCATGAGGGATATACGCGTCCCTGCCCCGCGATTGCCGGATCTCGCGCACGAGCTGCGCCGGGCGCTTCTGGTCATACGGGCCGTTCGGGTCGTCGACCCCGGCCAGGACGATGGAGGCCTGCCCCTTTTTCAGCAGCCGGTATTTTGCAGGCGCACGGATACGCCCCGCGTCCAGCATGGAAAAGAGCGCTGCGCCGCTTTTCGCGGAGAGCACCCATTCATGGTTTCCCCGTCACAAAATGTCGGCGCAAGCGCCGTCAGGCCATCAAGAAGCGGCGGGAGCATGGAAAAGTCCGTGAATTCGTCGGCCAGATCGCCGGTCAGGGCGATGAGATCCGGACTTTGCAGGCGCACCAGCTCCAGCAGGTACCGGCCTCTGCGTTGTCGTGTCTGCCGTGCAGATCGGAGACTGCGCTACGTAACTGAAACGAAGCAATACCG
>VOFK01003284.1_pt1 | contig 36481 bp, 42 predicted proteins | sample 5384121 | NCBI WGS metagenome assembly VOFK01 (sample SAMN12384730, study PRJNA508395) | human gut metagenome | isolation source: healthy gut J | host: Homo sapiens | reverse complement strand
TCAATTGTGCTGATTTCAGTTACATGTTGCTGGCAGCTCATAAGCGACTGATAAACAATTTGCCCAAAGGTATCAGGCTCACCGGTATAAGGCGAACGATATTTCTGCTCCGCCCAGCCATAATTTATAACGCAGGAACTCTGATTTGGTCGGCACTTTACTGCTATTGAACTTTTTTTCAATATTGCATCTATCTCTTCAGGCAATTGGTCTTCGGCATGTAAACCGTATCTTCATAAATCCACTTAAAGATTTCTTTTGCTGGCTTGGTGAATAAGGACGGACATTCTCTATCTCATATTCCGGATTCATAAATTCAGCAAGCAATGCCTTTATACGCAGATTGGCATTCTCATTTTCCAAAATCTGCGCAGTCATTCTTTTTACGTTTATCCGCAGGATTTTTCATCTCACGTCCCACCCCTATATGGATTTCATCAATTCTCCCCACCTGCTTCCAAATATCCCGTACAACACGCAATGTTTCGGTTATCACTTGTTCCACAATAGATTGCGTAATGAATGTTGCTTTTAAAAAGAAGCCAAATAAGCATCAATATCCGCAGGACTTTCCCATTTGACCGCCTCTTTATCCTCCGAATGACGATTGTACACAATGTAACAAGCCAGCCATAATGGAAGCCTCCTAAAACAAGAAATATCCGATAAGTTCATCACCTTATCCCTAACCTTGACGGCTATTCTCTCGTCATACTCACCTGTAACAATCTTTTTGATTCTTTCTTTGGTTGTATCATCAATCGAAGACACGTCCCAATATTTTCCGCATCTCATCAAAGGCAACATTTTTTTTTATCGCCTTGGCAGAATAAGCCCCATATTCAGATTTGAATGGAGGGAACTTCTTAAACGCTTCCACAAAAGATTCATCCAACCCATTCTTTGCCGCAAAAGTGCGTAAAAGCCTTTCTCTATTTCCTGCTTGTCACTTACAGAATATAGAATATGCCACAAAGCTACCTCTTTCTCATTTGACAAGAAATCAATACAGACATTGGCTTTTTCCAAACTGGAAAGAATAGCATGCCGTGTCTCATTGCACGGATACTGTTTATCTTCTACATAATTCCACCGATAATTACTGATTTCCTTTTTCAATCCAAATTTAGGGTATTTTCAGGAAGGTCTTTTTGTTCTATTTCCTTCCGAGAATTCAGCCAATCAAACAATGCCACATAATCATCCTCTGTTTTCAGGAACTCTGCTGTCACATCCACATCAAGATGTAAAGTTCCATTTATTTTTTTTCTTTCTGGTATATCCGAATATTAGAAAGGAAATTCCACAAACGGAACTCTTGAAAAAAGAGGATGTGATTTGGCTATACATTTTAAAGGAGCCTTTTTTATTTCGCCCGTTTCCCGATCTACATATTCATTCTCCTCGTAAGGGACAATTGGCTATCAACGACTTTTTGGTTTTTAACGGTCTTTGATAAAAACAAGATATCATCCATTAATAAATAAACAAAAAATCCTGATTGGCTATATTCTTCCGTCGCACTTCATTGCTCGGATACAATGCTTCAACACACCTCGCATATAAAAGGCTCTGTCCCAACTCAGCATGAAAAGCACACTGTTTCTGCAATATCAGCTCAGTTCGTCCCTATAAAGTTTCCCGCTCCACCGTCTTCACCAGTTTTCCTATTATTTTTTTTTTGCGGTTTCTGCAAACAAAGTATCATAAATATAGGCTCCCAACAGTTTTATGAGTATTGGCAATGTCGAACTTCAGTCCTTTTCTTTATCAACATCCAGTCATCCTCCTTAGGGAGCCTCTTGAAAGAACGCTTTACCTCTCCATATTTATCTAATTTCCCGGAGTACCATCCGATTCAAGTCAGTCGTTACAATAAACTCTTTTACCCTGACCTTCCCAATCCAAGGCACACTGCTGCTTCTACGATATATCCAACCGTTTTCAAATGTACATTATACCATACGTCCCGGCCTTTCTTTTCATCAGTCGCTTCCACTGTCAGCACTTTCAACGCATAAAATTCAACTGATTTCCCGGCATTGTCTCTTCCTCCTCTTCTCCTCTAAGTTGATAATAACGCGTTTCTGATTAAAGTTCAAAAAAATCCAAGCCAATTCTTCCTTACTAATCATTTCTGTCAAAAACTTTCTTGCGAAGATAATAAATTGTCCAATCAAGGTATCTTTTTATCAATTAGAAACCAATGAAGGCTGATGTATTGCAAAAAACATTTCATCAAATGCAGGCTTTGAAATAAAAAAGTATATTTCCCTTGCTCATCTTTTACCCACGCTAATTTAGGCTCGGCATCGGCTAAAAATTTTCGGATGCTTCTCAAAATCAATATATTCTAAATGTAATGATTGGGCAAAAGCCTAAAATGTTCAACACTTTATGTAATCGTTCACGACGTAACAATTGACGTTCGCGCAACCGGCGAGCCCCTCTGAGTCGTGTCCTTTCAGATGTTTGCGATATAGAATTCCCACTTTGTCGAAATCTCCCAATACAGCAGCATCCATCAGGAATAATCCTGCTTCCGGCCGTTTCTATCAAATTCTTTCGGCCTGCTCTTTAATTACAGAGTTTATTACAGCCCATCCCTACACTATTGGTTCCCAAAATGCAATCAAGTATTGTTTTCATAGTATCATATTTTGAGTATTCTCTTCAAAGGTATTTTTTATTAATATAAGTATTGTGTTTCCATATTTATTTTATACATTTGCCATACTAAAATGAAGCAAGTCACAATAAGGATTATTCCGTTGTGAAAACATTAGGTTCCCTCGTCCCTTAACGGGGGATTTTTTTCTCCCCAAACACTACCTTTCGTATCACAATTTTTTATACCTTTGCTCACTAAATTTAATCGTCCCATACCCGTTTCTGTTTCGTCCGACAGCTGTCGGACGATAATTAAACAACTGTCCGAACGATAATGCAACAGTTGTCGGACGATTAGTTTTTTTAGGAAAGAAAGAAAATTAATCCGCTTAGCGACAAAATAATTCCCCAAAGGCGACGAGAACTGTTTATCGCTATAAACAAAAATAGATATCTTATGAGCGCGTATTACGACCTTTACGAAACGCCTTCGCCCGACGGGAAGAACAAAAGAAATCACTCCATGCACGTATCTGCCCGAAAGGGACTTTATACCCAAAAAGGGATTTGGAACATGTCTCTACATTCCAACATCTGCCCAAAAAGAATGATAGGGGCAGCACTGGATGCCACCATCGACGAACTTTGCGACCACCGGCCCACAGGAAACATCGTGGGCGGGAGAACTCGGATTCTTCAAGCACTTCACTGAAATGCCTGCGATGAGACCGACGACGAGAAAAATCCGCTCGAATCCGTCCAATTCCAAAACGTACACCTGCGCATCAGCGGCACGTTCCGGCACAACATCAAGAAGAAAATGACGTTGGAACGTGTACACTCCACTACAAAGAAATCGAAAAAGGCAGTAGAGACCACCGAAGAAACAAGAAAAGCCGAATTGGAACTGCTGTTCCTCAAGCGGAATGTATGTATCAACAAAAACGAATACATCCAATTGAGTGGCTGACCATGCCGCCGCCATAGACGAACTGAACAAATTCATCCCGCAAGGATTCCTGCGCCGCCACTTTGAGGTGGGGAAGGTCAACGGTCTGCTGCGGCAAGAAAAAAGACATACAAACGAATTTGAACATAGAGGCAAAAGACACAGAAATTAATGCTTTTTATCTCTTTTGAAAAGAATCTCTGTACCTCTGTGTTCTCGTGTTCATCCCCAAAAAAAAATAACAAGCAATGGAAGATTCAACAGAAGTAAACCCTCCACGCAGTGGATTTCGTCTTCTTCAAGGACCAACTGCTATTGAAGAAGAAAGGATATACGAAGGAGATAAAATACAAGCGTACCCGTCGCCTCTTTGAAATCCCCCTTGGCACCGGAAAGCGAAACAATATACGACGTATTCCCGCCCAACGGTAAGCAAGTGCGGGCATTTGCTGCCAGGACAGCCGTCACAGAAGCCGAAGAATGGGTAATGATAGGCTTGCGGGCTTCGGCGCGACTACATTTCCGCAGACGAATACTACAATCCGCCGGAAGGCATTTCCAGGGCTCTCTATTGGGACTGACATAGCCGTTTTCTGCCCCGTATGCGGCACTCTATGGAACAGCAAACCCCTATCATGAAGAAATGCCCGAAATGTGGAAATGAAATGTCCCTCCGTATCTACGGCAATCATCGTACTGATACGGAAAGGTAAAGACCACTGCTGGTACATGCACGCAACTTCCGCGGCATCTTTTCATGGACTGGCAGCCGGCTTCCTGAGGCTGGCGAAACTTTGGAAGCAATGCGTAGAACGGGAAGTCATGGAAAAACCGGACAAAGGTGAAGAACATCACTTTGGCAGCCAGCCCCGGCCCTATCCTGTGCGGATTAATGGTGGCTTCATTGCCGACTATGAAAGTGGGGGAAATCAAGGCGCAAGCCGACGAACTCAGTTCCGGCATTCTATTCCAAAGACAACCTGCCGGGAAATTCCACGCGCAAGCCAAAAAGCATTGCACGAAAATTGATCGACCAGGTGGCTGGAAAAATAACAACTAAAAAGGTAAGGAACAAAAGAGTTTAAAAGCATTACGACTCAAAGGGGAAAGAACAAAAACAGATTGCGGAAAACACGCACTCGCAAACGAACAAATACGAATGAAACGACTTTCATTCATCAACCAATTGGCGTGCAACCGCAATCTGTCATACTATCTAACTGTCGACCTCACCATGTCGCATATAAGAACAGTATTCAACGAAGAATGGATTTGGTAGACTGGCATAAAGAATATAAAAGAAACCTTAAGCATTCGGAACCACCAATACATTTACCATCATAAAACACAAAGGTGCAAGCGGCTTCTGCCACCTGCACCTTTCCTATATGTAAAAAGAAACCTTCTTAGATACCGAGTGATTTGCGTAAAAACTGCTTCCACTTTCTTTCCTTCAGCATTGGCACTGCCGTAGCACTTGGGACATCCCATTTCCCCTTCACTTCAATGTAGAATTTAATCTTGGGCTCTGTTCCGAAGGACGAACGGAAATCTTCACGTGCCGTCTACTGTGAAATACTGAGGGCATTTGATGTTTCAGGCATATTCAAAAGCCTGCTGAGGTGCCCTTTGAGCATCCGCAGCTTTCCAGCATCCTATAGTCCTTGACCAGGCTCAACGGCAGAAATCCACCGATTTCTCTCGGCGGATTAGCGCGGAAATTATCCATCATGGCCTTGATTTCATCTGCACCACTCTTTACCCGGTTTCACCACATTAACGGTAGTTTCTTTTAGAGAAGCCGTATTTCCACATAAATGTCCATTAAGATGTCGGCACAGTGTCTTGCTGCCCTGATCCTTTGCCCAGCACAAATCTCGCCAACAGTGAGCAGGCCGGAAACGGCATCTTTATCGCGAACGAAGTCTTCGGCAAGGAAGCCGTAGCTTTCTTCACCGCCGCCGATGTATTGTTGTTTGCCTTCACGCAGACGGATCCGCGGGCAATCCAATCGCGAAACCGGTGTAGCAGTCGATCATTTCAATCTTGTTCTTTATCGGCAACAAATTTTTGATGAAACGGTAGACAATGGTCTTTACGATGAAATCCGTAGGCTGCATCTTGCCGGTTGCGATACGGTTCTTGATGATGTAGTACAGGAAAAGCAAAGCAAGTCTGATTGCCGTTAATCAGTACCCATTCGCCCTTGTCCGTCTTGCATGCCATACCCACGCGGTCTGCATCCGGATCACTTGCCATTACGATAATGTCTATCTTCTTGGCAAGTTCAAATTGCCATGGAAAGCGCTTCCGCGTTTTCGGGATTCGGAAACCACTGTCGGGAAGTCACCGCTCTTCACCATCTGTTCGGGCACGCAGTGTACATTCTCAAAGCCCCCCATCTTTCAAGAGAAGCGGGAATGAGCGTTCTGCCCATGGAGCGTGATAGACGATGCTAAAAATGCTGAGGTCTTTCTGGACGCTTGATTACTTCGGGTCGATAGAAAGGGTGCATGAACCTTATCCAGATATACCTTGTCTACATCTCACCGATAATCTGAATCAAATCTTTGTTGCCCTTGAACTTGATGTCCTCAACGGTTACCTTTATTTACTTCATCAATAATGGCTGTGTCGTGCGGGCAATACCTGTGCCGTCATCCCAATAAGCCTTGTAGCCGTTGTATTCTTTCGGGTTGTGGCTTGCAGTCAGATTGATACCGCTTTGGCAACCGAGGTGGCGGATAGCGAAGGAAACTTCCGGAGTAGGACGCAAATCCTCGAAGAGATAAACCTTGATACCGTTTTTGCCGGAAAATATCGGCAGAATTTCGGCGAACTTGCGGCTGTTGTTACGGCAGTCGTGACCCACCACAACGGAGATTTGCCCTTGTCCTTGAAGCATTTGTTCAGATAGTTTGCCAATCCCTGGGTAGCCGCACCTACCGTATAGATATTCATGCGGTTGCTGCCTGCACCCATGATGCCGCGCAGACCGCCCGTTCCGAATTCCAGGTCTTTATAAAAGCACTCTATCAGTTCGGTTTTATCTGGATTTTCCAACATTCGTTTCACTTCAGCCTGAGTTTCGGCATCGTATGCCGGGGTAAGCCACTTTTCGGCTTTCTCAGTCACCTGTTTAATCAACTCTTGATTTTCCATAAGACTTTTTTTATATTAAAGGTTAATACTTCATTTTCTGTTCTGTCACAAATGTAAAAGAATAAGTTTGAATATCCTAATCAATCGGGCATTTTATAGCGGTCGCCCGTTTGTTTTATATTCTTCCCAGAAATTCCTTCGGATAACCCGGACGTTCCACGCCGGCAGGCTGGCCTATGGCATTGCGTTCAAACTTTCCGTCTTTCATCTTTGCGGACAACTCGTCGTTGTATTTCCATTTCACGATGATGAACTCGCCCAAACGTTTCCGTGTCGAAAAAGTACTCTGCGCCGTCATATTGGTATAGTTTGTCAGAATGCTTTCGCTTTGGCAGGGTCTTTTCTCCAAAAGTTTGGCGGCGGCAGACTCGATACCTTCCTGCATCGTTGAAGAAAGTGTTTTCGAGTTCGGCTGCGTGGCACGCATCGCCGATCATAAGGTCGTAACGGGGATATACCATGTTGGCAACCCAGTTGAAAATCCAGAAAGAAGAGTTCCAGGAGAATGTGATGTAGTCCGCACCGTCTGCACGCGAATAGCATACGGGAACCTTATCCGTACAGCAGTATACGGGAGTGAACACGGTCATGTTGGCATCGTCCGTACCAAACCACAGTACGCCGCCTATGGCATCGGGCAAGGTGGAGCGCATCTGCGCCACGAACACGAAACCGCTCTGCTGGGTGGAAATGGGGCGTTCGTTGAAATATTCCTTGTCGCCTACCTTGAAGGAAAAGGGGCGAAAGGCGGTAAGGGGTGTGATACGGTCCGGCGCCGAAAATCATTGCTGATATCGAGGGGAGTTCCTTCATAGTGGTCACGCATGGCATTCTTTACGTCCTGTACGGAGATTTTACGGTCGGGCTTCACGAAAAGCGGCATCGGTGTATCGGTATCGCCTAATATATAAGGTAAGAACTCGTTGCCTCGGGCGGTAAACATATTGAAATAGCTCCATACGCGGGCTTCACAATAACGGCGAGCGCCAAAATCGAGCGGCGCATAGGCCTTAGCGAAGCTGAAGTCCTTGTTTACTCCATCGAAAATAACCTTTCGCGGGCAAAAAATGACATCGGGAAGTACAATGCAGTTGTCCTTGTCGTTCATATCGGAAGCGGTGGATACGGCTTTGGTTGGCATGCGCGGAGATGCAATCATCGGGGCACACGGACAGCCACCCACAGCGCCACACCGGGGCCCTTGCCTATCATCTCCATAATCCAGATTTCGTTGGGGTCGGCAATCGTGAAAGACTCGCCGCTGCTGTAATAAACCGTATTCTGTACGAGTTCCGTCATTACCTTGATGGCTTCGCGGGCGGTACGGGAACGTTGCAGACCGAGATAAATCAGACTTCCGTAATCGATGATACCGGTAGTATCCACCAGTTCGGGACGGCCGCCGAAGGTTGTCTCGCCGATAGTAAGCTGGAATTCATTCATATTACCGATGACGTTGTAGGTCTGGCGCGCCTGTTCTATCCGGCCGAGGTACTTGCCGGTGTCCCACTCGTGCACATCAATCCATGTACCCTTTTTGTGCATGCCTGCGGGATAATGGGTATAACTCGCCGAACAATCCAGCTAGGAGTCGGCAGAATAGGAAAACAATTGTAGAACCGTTGAGAGGCGTTTCTTACCCACAATGAGGTTGGTACAGGCAAATGCGTTTACCACAGTTGCCACCGCTAATGCGACGGAGAGAGTTAATTTTTTCATACTTCTGTTATTATATGGTTTTGTTTGATAATGCAATGTCACAGGTGAAAAGTTACCATACAAAATGAAACTCTTCGGTAGTCCGGTTGCCACGGCCGTCTGTTACGGTCATTTCCACAGTGTGCCTTTCTTTACATGCTTCGGGTCGAGTTCGCAGACCAGATTGCCGCTGATGGAATTGGGCTTGCCGAACAGAGCGTATTTCCCGTCTATCGTTCCGCGGTAACTGTTTATTCCGGTTTTCTTTATCCTTGGCCTTGAGGGGTGATGCGGCCCGGCCGCCCCCCCGTGCTGAGGATTAAGCGGAATTATCTCCGGCGGCACGGTATCTACCGCTACCGTATAAGTGCCCAGGTCGCGGATACGGACTTTCATGAAAACCGTCCTCGTAAACCCCTATACTGTATTTTCCGCCCCGTGCCGTAACGCCGGCTACGTAATACTTCGATTTATCTTCCAGACGGTCGCGCCGCAGCCGATGCGCATCTCGCACGCTCCGTGCAGAGGGACACGCTTAGTTGTGCAACTGATAAGTAAAAGCCACGTCCCCGCTATCGGCACGTACGGAATAGTCCAGCCAAACGTCATCGTACAACATTCCACGCGGTACAACCAATTCCAGACCGGGCTCCTGCAGATAGTTAGTCCTGTCCCACTTGAAAGCATACTTCTCGCGATGTTCCACAGGGTGAATTTCGGTGTTCTTTCCTTGTACGGTGAAACGGACTTTCGAGGTGTTGCCTAACGCATCGCTTAGCGTATATACAAATCGGTAAGGACGCTCTTCGTTGATTTCCACCAGTCCCCGATTGCCGTTGGAAGCATGCAGCATGCGCAGACGGTTGCCGGGTTCGATGAACGACTTCATGTACTGTCCGTGCGTCCATGAATTGATATAGCGGTTTTCTTCGTAAGGCAAAGCGGTCTACCACACTGCGAACACCTCTTCACCGTCCACTTCGAGAATAACGGTATGCACGCCGTAGCGGTTTGCCCACCGTCCATATGGTCATAGGCACGGATTCCTGCACCTATCAGTCCCCAAGTAATAGGCTGGGTAGGATTTACAGGCGGAAAGTCCGGTATCTGCTTTTCCGTTCACCACGCCTTTGCCCGGTTGGGAACAAAATGATGCCTTCGGCACGGGGGAGCGATATTGTTGTCCTTCACCTTCTCCATAAAAAGGCAGCGGGTCGACATAATCTTTGTTGCCGACTCAATCATATGCAAATGGATGAGGGCGAAAAGAAATCCCGTGTTCCCGCTAAGGGCTATCACCTGCCCTGCCTTTTGCAAAGTATTCTCCCGGTTCGAGAACGATCTCCACTTCCCGAAAACTCTCCCTTTTCTACTGCAATTCTTTTTCACTCTCCCGGGCCCACATCGCCTGCTTGAAAGCACTGAGGTGGCGGTTGATAGTGGAATAACCGTTATCATAATCTTCACATCAAGCACATACCCTGAGCCAAAGCTGCGTCACTCGGATACGGGGAGACATATGCCCGTCTGCCCAGCCACGGGTTTTGCCTATAACACCACCGGTTTTGAAGTCCAGCCCGCCAGCCAAATGGTTGGAGCATTATCTCGCCGAAATTGCCTGGCGAAAGGTGATAGGAAATCAAAGGAGGAGTGAAAACAGCCGTTTGCATCTCCGGAACACTCCCTGCCCGGCGGTTTTCCTGTGCATACCCACTTTGCTACACCCACCCAAAATAAAAAAAAAAAAAAAGTATAAGGTGTTTTTTATATTCTTATGGCCCTATCTTATTTTTTAAATGCGTACAAATATAACAAAAATAGTTCTCTCTCCCGCCTAAACAAAAAAATAATCCTGCCACACCTTCCTCATCGAACAACCCGGCATTTTCTAAAAACACCTGGTACAGAATGACAAATGAGACAGAGAAATCGCTATCTTGCAGCATGTTTGTAACCATTAACAGATGACTTTTGTATGATTAATGAGGTCCCCAAAGAAATCAAAGAACAACGAGAACCGAGGTAGAGACTGACCCCTCACCAGGAGTCGGCAGTTGAGGGTGAAGAAAGGTCATACGGTATATGCAGGCAACAGCAGGCATAAACAGTGGGTTCTCTGACGACGTTTACATCCGCCGTAGAGTGCTGCACTGCGAATCTGCCATTGAAGACGCGTCTAGCCGCCGGCCGACGCATGATTGTCAGAGGTAAAGAGAACCCATTTGACTTACCCGAGTACAAACTGAGTTGAGGGGACAAAGTGGTATTTACCACTGTTTCCACTTTGCGGCCGATAAAGTTCTGACAGAAGCCATGATTGAAAGCGGTGCCGTATCGCCTACGAAACCGTAGAGAAAGAAGACCATTCATTGCCATTGCTCACCCCTATGAGTGCAGGGCGCATGGCTACTCAAGTGGGCGCCCGTTTTTTGGAGAAACCGCAGGGTGGAAAGGAAAACTAATGGTGGCGTGCCGGGGGCGTCCTGCACGCGTACTTTAGGGGCGGCATCGTAGGCACTAATGCGCCGCACAAATGGCTATGCATCGATTACAGATGTGAATCTGCCAATGCTTGCGCTATCTCAGTGAAGTATTGCCCAAAAACGTAAAACACTTTCATTCTTCACTTCATAACACTGCAAAATGGAACTGCTCTACCGTAGATTCTGGTTTCCAGATAGGTTCTGTCCTTTCCCGGCGATGTTCTCCCACCTGATTACAAAGAGACATGCTGAAAATGAAGTGAAGCGGAACCGTACTTGTGGATGTAGCCATTGACCAGTGGCTGTTTTGAAACCTCGCCACTACTCACAGTGAGCCTACGTATGTCGTGTAGGACGGCATTGTGCACTATGCAGCCCAGCCAGCATATTCCTTTCGGCGCTGTCCTGTTCATCCACCATGGCGCTGACCAATGCCACATTGCCCTTATACCGTAGCTTTAGCCTCGCAAAGGTTGGAAACAGGCTTGCAAAGACGATCCGGCATTGGCGTTAGCCCGAATGGTGGAAGCGAAAAAGTGGCCTATAAAGCAGTAGCAGATGTATTTGGAATGAAATATGATGAGATAAAGTATAAAAAAAAACGGTTATTATTGAGGCCGCTGTGAGTTTCTGGCCCTGCAAGAATAAGAAACCTGTGGCCTCTTTTCATTTCTCCCCATTTACAAACGCCAACAATGTAAACGCCGGAACTTTCTTTCTTTTCCGAGGGTCGTTATTGTGGGATTACCTGACGGGGAAGGTCCCTGCCGCCTAAACCTTTAAAAAACAAATTAGTATGGAAGATTTAAATTTCAAAAAGGTGATGCAAAAACCGATGTATTTGGTTCAGACAGAATGTTACAACCCTCTCCGGTAGAGAAAAATACCTGATGGACCTACTACCCTGAAGTCGCCTATCAAATGGTGAAAGATGAAACATTTGCTCAAACTCAGCCCCGTTTGAACCTGGCTACTTTCGTTACCACTTATATGGACGAATATGCAACCAAGCTGATGAATGAGGCCATTAACATCAACTACATTGATGAAACAGAATATCCGCGTATCGCAGTGATGAACGGTAAATGTATCAACATCGTTGCCAACTTGTGGAACTCTCCTGAAAAAGACATACCTGGGAAAACCGGTGCGCTGGCTATCGGTTCTTCAGAAGCATGTATGTTGCGGTGGTAGCTGCCTTATGCGTTGGCGTAAGAAAAGACAAGCACAGGGCAAACCATTTTGATAAACCAAACTTTGTTATTTCTACAGGTTTCCGGTTGTTTGGGAAAAGTTTGCACAGTTGTGGCAGATTGAAATGCGTGAAGTGCCTTTGACACTCGAAAAAACCACTCTTGACCCCGAAGAAGCTTTGAAAATGTGTGATGAAAACACCATCTGTATCGTACCGATTCAAGGTGTTACATGGACTGGACTGAATGATGATGTCGAAGCATTGGATAAAGCTCTGGGATGCTTACAATGCCAAGACCGGTTATGACATTCTATCCACGTAGATGCCGCCAGTGGTGGTTTCATCCTTCCGTTCCTGTATCCGAAAAGAAATGGGACTTCCGTTTGAAATGGGTACTTTCTATCAGCGTATCCGGCCACAAGTTTGGTTTGGTATATCCGGGACTCGGATGGGTTTGTTGGAAAGGCAAAGAATATCTGCCCGAAGAAATGTCATTCAGCGTCAATTATCTGGGTGCCAACATTACACAGGTAGGTTTGAACTTCTCTCGTCCGGCCGCACAAATCCTAGGGCAATATTATCAATTCATCCGTTTAGGATTCCAGGGTTACAAAGAAGTGCAGTACAACTCCCCCTGCAAATTGCTAAATATATCCACAGCGAAATAGCCAAGATGGTTCCGTTCGTTAATTACTCAGAAGATGTAGTGAACCCACTGTTCATCTGGTATCTGAAACCGGAATATGCAAAAACAGCCAAATGGACATTGTACGATTTGCAGGATAAGCTGTCTCAACACGGCTGGATGGTTCCGGCTTATACCTTGCCTTCTAAACTGGAAGATTATGTAGTGATGCGTGTCGTTGTGCGTCAGGGATTCAGCCGCGATATGGCAGATATGCTACTGGGCGACATCAACAACGCCATCACTGAACTGGAAAAACTGGAATATCCAACTCCTACCCGTATGGCTCAAGAAAAGAATCTTCCGGTAGAAGCCAAGATGTTCAATCACGGTGGTCGTCGTAAAACCGTAAAAAAATTAAAATGATCTATGGATAAAAAAGTAACACTCGCTCAATTGAAAGAAGTGGTACAGGAGGCATACGATCAGGTAAAGACTAATACCGGCGGCAAGAACGCCGACTATATCCCTTACCTGGCAAATGTCAATAAAGATCTTTTGGAATCAGTGTCTGCCTGCTCAACGGGCAGACCATCCATGTGGGAGATACCGACTACCGCTTCGGTATAGAATCCGTATCCAAAGTACATACGGCTATTCTGAAGCACTGCGCCAATATGGTGCTAAAGAAATCCTGGACAAGATTGGAGCCGACGCAACAGGCTTGCCTTTCAATTCAATCATCGCTATCTTGTTGGAAAACGATCATCCGTCTACCCCATTGGTAAATGCCGGAGCCATCTCTGCCTGCAGTATGGTGCAACCTATCGGTGACTCTGCCAAGAAATGGGATGCCATCGTAGGAAATGTGACAGACCTATGCGGCAGTGCCCCCCGCAACTGATTGATGAATTGTACAAGTCGGAATCGGACACCAACTTCAACAACCGTTCTATCGCATGGCTATTGAAGAATTACAACCGGATTTATGATGACCCGGATATGTCATTAGACCTTTACACCCGTCAGTGCTCATTGGGAGTGACCGCATTGCAGCTTTCCATCGCAGCCGGCACAATCGCCAACGGTGGTGTAAATCCGGTGACTAAAAAGAAGTTTTTGATGCCGTCCTGGCTCTAAAATCACTGCCATGATTGCCGCCGTAGGTTTCTACGAACATACCGGCGACTGGATGTACACTTCCGGTATTCCTGCAAAAACAGGTGTAGGTGGCGGTGTGATGGGCGTACTGCCCGGACAGTTCGGTATTGCCGCATTTGCTCCTCCTTTGGATGGTTCGGGCAACTCCGTGAAAGCGCAGTTAGCTATTCAATACATCATGAACAAGCTGGAATTGAATGTATTTAGCAACAACCATATCACCGTTGTTGACTAAAATTCTCTCAATCTCTTTTTATAAGAAAAGGTAAAGGTTACTATCTATTGATAGTAACCTTTTTCTATTCCCCTTACCCTCTTGATTTCCCGCCAATGTTTCAATACAAACGGCATCATTTTTCAAATGCTACAAATTGAACTTACCCCTGAACAACTCTAGTTATTAAAATGAGATAGCTGTTATTAACCCGGATAAGGTAAAGTTTGATTCATTCAATAACGGTTATAACAGCGTCGTGTCTTGTCTCTTCTCAACAAAGATAGAAAGTAATACCTCTTTTCCACCCCTTTTCCTTCGCCGCTTATAAAGAAAAGTAATTATAGTATTAAGAAAAGTAATTCATCTTTGGTTTTCAACACTTTACCGTCATCATCACTTCATCTGTTTTTTTTCATCTTATCCGCAAGCACATTATGATGTGCTTGCTTTCTGTACGGCTGCTTTTTTCTGCCAATTCTTTTTTCTCGGAAGCCTTTTTTTCTCTAGTTCCTCCTCTTCGTAATATTGCTTTCTACGCTTGTTGGATTGTTGAATCAGATTTGTAATATAAACCGTAAAGATAGGAAACATCATCATACCCAGGGCAGCCAACAAAACGGAAAGTACACGTCCGGTCACCGTCTGCGCTATGATATTCGAACCGACGGTAGTGACATCCATAAAAGCCCACCACAAAGCATCTCCATAACCATTCACCAAAGGGATTCACCCGATGCTCAAGCACAAAAAATGCCAGACTGGAAAAATAAACCGTTGCCAACAACATCGTCAGATAAGAGACAAACAAACTCGAAGCACGATTGTAGGTCAACCAGCCGACCACAATGGCAAGCGCATATCCTCCTCTCAATAAAGGTATGAAACGGAGAAGATAGGTGATCTCATCCGAAAATGTCCACCCATAATAGGCGATAATATTCTGATAAGGAATCGCCACCAATAAAAAGATAAAATGCGTCCGCAAATAACGTCCCTTATGTTTCGCCAGAAAGAACTCCAATACAAAATCAAAAAGAAACCAAAGACAGATACATAGCTGTACTTTCATATACGAAGACTGTGTATAGAAAGGAATTCCCTTAAAAGTATCTACCGAGATACTAATAACCAGGAATAGGGACATTACTAATATAATAATGTGAAGAATACCATAGATTCCCTTTTTCCCGGAAATAAAATCTGAAAGCGCTGATTTCATAACTACTTAGTTTATAATAAAATGATTCATTTATAATTTAGATTGCTTAAAAACAATCGGAGAAAGCGATTGTTCCGGAAGAAGTAAATCCGGGTTTACAATCTCCCATTTCGGGGATGTTAATTAACGAACTTTGAAAGAGATTGCGGAAACATCTCACGCAAAATGTTGTTATAACACTGACTTTAAAATATTTTTCACTTAAAACCTTAACTTATGGCGAATATTAAAAATGCAGTGAAGCTGGGTGTGTTTACCCTGGCTATCATGAATGTTACGGCAGTAGTATCCTTGCGTGGACTACCAGCCGAGGCCGTATATGGAATGAGTTCGGCCTTCTATTATCTTTTTGCAGCTATTGTCTTTCTAATCCCTACATCGCTCGTTGCAGCCGAATTGGCAGCAATGTTTCAGGATAAGCAGGGTGGTGTGTTCCGGTGGGTAGGCGAAGCCTACGGCAAAAAACTGGGATTCCTCGCCATTTGGGTACAATGGATCGAAAGTACGATCTGGTATCCGACAGTGTTAACGTTTGGTGCCGTATCTATCGCTTTCATCGGAATGAACGACGTACATGACATGTCACTGGCAAACAACAAGTATTATACGCTCGTCGTCGTTCTTATCATTTATTGGCTGGCAACTTTCATCTCGCTGAAAGGTATGAGCTGGGTAGGTAAAGTAGCCAAGGTCGGTGGTATGGTCGGTACAATTATCCCAGCCGGATTGTTGATTATCTTAGGAATCATTTATCTGGCAACCGGCGGACATTCCAATATGGATTTCAACAGCAGCTTCTTCCCCGACTTTACCAACTTCGATAATGTCGTTCTTGCTGCCAGTATCTTCTTGTTTTATGCCGGTATGGAAATGGGCGGTATCCACGTAAAAGACGTAGATAACCCTTCTAAAAACTATCCGAAAGCCGTATTCATCGGTGCACTTATCACAGTGTTGATCTTCGTTCTGGGTACTTTTGCATTAGGTGTGATTATCCCTGCTAAAGACATCAACCTGACTCAAAGCCTGCTCGTCGGTTTCGACAACTATTTCAAATATATTCATGCTTCCTGGTTGTCACCAATCATTGCGGTCGCTCTTGCATTTGGTGTACTGGCAGGTGTATTAACATGGGTTGCCGGTCCGTCAAAAGGTATATTTGCCGTAGGTAAAGCGGGGTATATGCCTCCGTTCTTCCAGAAAACAAACAAGCTGGGTGTACAGAAGAATATCCTGTTCGTACAAGGTATCGCTGTTACAGTATTGAGTTTGTTGTTCGTTGTCATGCCTTCCGTACAGAGTTTCTATCAGATTCTGTCACAGTTGACAGTTATTCTTTACCTTATCATGTACTTGTTGATGTTCTCCGGAGCTATCGCATTGCGTTATAAGATGAAGAAACTCAACCGCCCGTTCCGTATCGGTAAATCCGGTAACGGTCTGATGTGGTTCATCGGAGGTCTTGGTTTCTGCGGATCATTGCTCGCATTCATCCTGAGCTTCATCCCGCCCAGCCAGATCTCTACAGGTAGCAACACTGTTTGGTTCTCCGTACTGATTATCGGCGCCATTATCGTTGTTATTGCTCCGTTTATTATCTATGCTTCCAACAAACCATCTTGGGTAGATCCAAACTCCAATTTCGAACCGTTCCACTGGGAAGTTCAGGCTTCAACCAGCCACTGCAAATGTTAGTGCAAATAACACTAATGCTGCCCGTCCTACCGCAACTTCTGCACATACAGGAGGAGGAGCAACCGGGGACAAGTCACAGCTAAGCCTGATGCAACCGTTTCTAATGCGGCAGCTCCTGATGCGGCATCCTCTGGTGCCACCGCTTCAGGTACTACTCCATCAAGCAGCGGTTCTGCTACATCCGGCGGAAATTCTACTTCCGGCAAAGCATCTCCGGGAACCGGAGACAAAGATAAGGATGCACCTAAGTCGTAAAGACTAAGTGTTCATCCTGTTCACAAAAAAGTAAGAGGCTATTCAAACAGCTTTGAACTTATAAAATTACCCTCACTACAGTGAAGTACTCCCCTTTAGTCGGTTATAAAACCTTTGGGATGCACTTCACGGTTGTAGTGAGGGTAATTTATTTTAGGGATTTTTGCAGTCCCTCTTATTTATAAGTATACCAATCGCCATTTAACCGAAACAATGTCTATCGATCGAAGAATCTTACTTTATTACCTATGCCTTTATCAGTTCCGGCTTTACCACCTGTGGCAACACAAAGCTGAAAGTAGATCCCCGGTTAATTTCCGAATCAAGTTCAAGATTTCCACCCAGATTTTGGATGATCGTTTGCGAAAGAGTCAGTCCAAGCCCTGTCCCCTGCATTTCACGATCAAGTTTTATGAAATGTGAGAATATTTTTTTCTGTTCCTCTTTCGGTATGCCAATGCCTGTATCGGACACAACAAAGCAAACCTCTTCCGTTCCTTTCAGGCTGCAACCCAAACGAATTTCACCCGATTCGGTGAATTTCATCGCATTATGTAAGAGGTTGGACAATACCTGGATGATACGTTCCCGTTCGGAATACATCATAATAGGTTGTATATGCGCCTCACAAACCAATTCCACCGGCGAGTTATTCAATTTCGTTTTAAAAATTCCCTCCAACTCTCTTAGTAAATCATTGGCATCAAACTCCTTATATACGAAATCTACCGTCCCGGATTCTATTTGAGAAAGATCGAAAATATCATTCACCAGGCGCAACAATCGTTCATTATTCTCTGCGATAACATCAGCATACATTTTTCTTTCCTCTTCGCCGGAAGCCGATACCATCAAACCGGAAAATCCGACAATAGCATTGAGCGGTGTACGAACTTCGTGACTCATATTAGCAATGAAGGCAGATTTCAATTTATCTGCAGAAATGAAATGTTCTCTTTCAATAGACAGCAGCCTTTGCGCATTTTTCAGCTCCGTCACATCATAAACAGTCAACACCATATAATCTTCACCATGAATATTCAAATAAGTACCCGATACCGATACATCGCAAGGAGTCACTTTCGTTTCATCCTCACTTAATAACTTCATGGAAGCTTCCAGATTTTTTAAAACTTGCTTTCTTGTAAAAAGCTTTTCCGATAGACGCACGGATACAACATAGTTTGCATTGTTCATGCTGGCCACATTCACCGGCTGCAATCGCATTTCTACAATGCAGCAAATCACCGACTCTTTTTGGTAACTCCACCTACCTGAATCGGAAGACGGTTTAAAGAATAATAATTGGTGTCACAAACCACAAAATCCTTGTCAATCAATAAGAAGTAAGCATTGATGTTCTGCAAAACCAGAGCCAACTTTTTAAGTTCATTCTCTTTGTTTTCCTTCGAATGCACCTCTTTCTGGAGTGACTGGCACTTTGCCCACATATAGATGAAGGCAGCTAACAAAACTATTATAACAATAATCGCCAGTGATGACATAGTAATAGAGTGTTTATATTGTTTTGATCGTTTCAGTGCGTAAATTTATAAAATATGTCGCATAAATAGCTGTTTATCTACATATTTATTCTAACAAAAATGCATTTATATTTCCACGAGTCAGAAATTGGTAAAAAAATTTCCCTTTAAGTTATTGCGGTATTAAAAAATATACTTATCTTTGCACCCGCAAACGAGAAAGGTGCCATAGCTCAGTTGGTAGAGCAAAGGACTGAAAATCCTTGTGTCCCCGGTTCGATTCCTGGTGGCACCACTAACGATTCGGTTAATTTCTCGAAACCCATTGAAATACAGTCATTTCAATGGGTTTTCTTTTATACTCCAACACGCAATTTCTTGCCGATTTGAGTATCTGGAAATGTCCTATTCGGTGGCTTTTTCAGAGTCCCTTCAAAAAAACCACCGATTGTATTATATTTCACTAAGTTACAATCATTTGCGATAATAATTTTCAGGAGCAAAAACATACTTTTGCATACCTGCTTGAATGTAATGGAAATAATGGAAAAAAGAAAAGCTAAAAAGGTTCTTTCTTTGCTAGCAAATAGAATGTGACAGGAAACAGAGGGAATCTTAAAACTAAAAAAACGGTGGTTTCTCAGCTCACATTCACAAAAAGCCACCGATTTTAACTTTTACCCAACTTCCAATTCATCTTTCAAGTTGACGGAATAACTAATTGTATTTACCAACTTAAAGAAAAAAGTTATGAAACAAGGAACAATGAAGATTCTGTTTTTCGTTCTCAAAACGAAATTATTAAAAAAATGGTGAAGCACCTATCCTAATGCGGATCACAATTAACGGCCAATATGAGGAAACACGAATCCAAAAGAAGCGTTCCTCTCAAACTGTGGAATGCAGCCAGAGGATGCAGTAAAGGAAAAGACCGGGTTTCCAATGAACTCAACAGTTATTTATCCGAATTAGCCACGCGAGCATTGGAAAAGTATAAAGAACTTATACTGGAGCAGGCAATATCCACTCCCTCCTTAATACTAAAACGTGTATTCGGCAAGGATACGGAAATGCGTACCCTGCTTGGAACAATACGACAAGAAATCAAGGATATGGAGAAAGTTGTGAATATTGACTATGCACCAGTGACCATCAACCGTTACAAAAATGTACTGAAAAAACTCGAAAATTCCATTCCCACATTTTTTATGACAAAAAAAGATATTACTTTCTCCATGAACTCACTCCGGAATTCATAAAAAGCCTTTGATATGCATCTAAAAACAGAAGCTGGTTTGTGCCGTAACACCATTGTCCGCTATATGAAATGTTTCAAAAAAAGATCACAAATATGGCACTGGCTAAAGGATGGATGAAGAAAGATGCGTTTTTACGGATATAAAATGGAACAGGATGAAACAGATCCTGTATTCCTTACATATGACGAATTACAGACCATTATGAATAAAGAATTCACTATACCACGGCTGGCTCTGGTACGGGATATTTTCATTTTTGCCTCATTCACCGGTCTGGCATTTGCCGATGTGTCCACACTTAGAAAAGAAGATCTGGTGCAGGATAATAATGGGGACTGGTGGATCAGAAAAGGAAGAATCAAATTAGTACACCGGCGTAGAGCATCTTCAATCTGTAATATCCCTCTACTTCCGTTCCGCTTGCCATATTAAAGAAGTATGAAAATAATCCTGTCTGCATCAAAAAAAGGATGTTGCCTCCCAGTTCCCTGTAATCAGAAAATGAACAGCTATCTCAAAGAAATAGCAGATTTCTGCGGGATTAAGAAAAATATCACCACTCATACTGCTCGGCATACATTCGGAACTACCATTACGCTCGCTAACAATGTTCCCCTACAGGACGTATCAGTTATGCTTGGACATGCTTCCACGCGAATGACCCAACATTATGCCCGAGTCATGAATGCCAGTCTAAAAAAAATCCATGCTCAATGTCAAGAAACGATTAACACAATAAATTATCTACGGCATGTTATTATAAGAGTTCGAAAGGGGTATACTTTTCAAACTCTTATAACTCTGATCCATACGAAACTATCGGAACTAAAAAACAGTATATAGTATCCCGTAAGTTGTATTTTTCAATCTTCTTCAATTTTGCACCTAAATAGATTCTATGTGTTTCCAATAAGATTTACCTTATTACAACATGATAAAGATAGTTATTCTATATTGGATAATCAAGTAAAGAAATATGTTATTAAATTCACCTGAAACCACATTTTCATTCAAGAAATCAACTACCTTGATAAATTCATCAGGAAAAAACGGCAATATATTTCATCTAACAAACATAGCAACACACATTACTCATCTTCATTCTTATCTTCCGATATTGCCTTAAGTAATTCTCCAAAATCCGTATCAGCCATTTCGTGTGATATCAACCGCTCTTCATCATTTTTCTTCTTCAACGCAACTCTCTCTATTATTCTCATAGGTTGTATAACAAGAGCCTCATGTTCGGGCTGAAACTGGTATGCCGCTGAAAGGTCTTTCATAATGGAGTTCATTTCACCAATTCTAAGAACCTTTTCACCCAGCACATAGTAAAACATCACGTAACCATTACGCTTTAAATAATCATTCAATATATCTCTCCGTACGAAAAGACCATTAATGCAATTACCATGCCCTGTATTTAAAGCCGCCACGCTACCGTCTGTAGCCTTTATCACGCCTCTTATCTCTGAACAATAAAGCCCCATCTGGTCCATCATTCTGCACAGGGCATATATGCAGTACTCAGAAACTCATTTTCTCTACCTATTCCTTCCCAGTCTTCTTGAAGTTGTGCTTCATACGACAACTGCATATCGCAAGGACAATCATGCGAACGAGACCACACTTCATGTTCGATTGACGACTTATACACATCAGCCCAGGGATAATCATTCCATAGGAATTCTATCATACCACGACGCTCTGGCATCCATCGTCCATAAAAATTCTGATTCTTTGCCCAATCAGCAAACTTCTCAGCATCTTCTTGTTTCACAAAACCCGCATTGCTAAACAAAAATGTCTCTTTCTCATCTTCCTTGGAGGTATCATAACCCATCAGCATCACATACTCTGGACCATCCTGAAGCTTAGCCATGCATCTGAAGTCTGGTAAGTACTCATTCTTGTTTATCCAGTCTTCTTCTTCCCTTGCCTTTAATTGGCTGTATTTCTATTCCTATCAATCCCGCTTCAGGTTCGTACTTCTGTTCCACATCAAGTGTTGGGTCAAAACGGGATATTTCTGCAGTGTTCCACGGATAGGGGGGTTAGGTATCAAATCTTTCTCCTCTGCTTCGTCGCTGTAGTAGTATTGTTCTTTCGAAGTACAACAAGCATCCATCATACGGGCATTCACCCTATGCCATGCCAACCATTGGAACTTTTTTCCTATTCTTTCCCTTGGTTATTATGCGATCTGTCAGGCGAGTACTTCCCATTATCCAGATAACCTAACTTGTCATTCCAATCAAACACCTGCATAATATAATAGGCCATTTCTGCCATAATATTATGAAGAAGAATACCTTGGTACTTTCCACCTTCTGTTAATAGGAAATAATCATTGCTGAAATGTCCGTTGTTAGTTCCAATGATATAACGATTAAAGTCCTCTAAACTGAACAGAGAGTTATACATCTTGATTGACCCCTGTTGCAGGCCAAAATAACCTTGCGTTATATGATGGTATTCAGGAATGGCACTTTCATCTATAGGTTGTGGTTTTGAATGGTGTCCTGATGCGTTTCCAATAGTCACATGCTTCATCCAGATAGTATGCTCGCTCTATAATTTTCAATGTCCATTGACGAACTATTAAATCTTGTGGCACTGTCTCTTCATGCTCATAATAGAGATAGAATATACAGCATGCAATAGCAGCGGTCAGTTCTTTATCCCGGGAAGGTAGCACTACACCGCAGACAGCACAATATAGTCCGCCTAACACATATGGGTCATTGACATTCTCAAACAATCTTATCAGCCATAAAATTAGCGTCTGATGTATCTGGAGTATCTTTCTGAGCTTCCTGATGATAATCGCTCTGAACTTGGGGTGCGAAGAACTGAGCATCCATGTAATGCATATCAGATATTCCCTCTCGCCATCACTCACCTCTAATGTGTAATCTTGTTCCAGAGGCACCTCTCCTATATATTTATCGCCATACATTTCGTACATCCGGTTGACATAGCGTGTCCACATCAGGTCTCTGCGACCCACTGTTGGGTAAGTTTTCAACTTCTCGTGTATCTGTAAAGCCTCATCCAATGTTACCTCACCGAATTTTGTACAAGACGTAAGGGATTGACCTTATCGTTGTCAAGCCGCTGTAAAATTGATATAAGCTGTTCCTCGGTTATATCCAACTCCATTAGGAAGTCATAATAGAATTCATACAACGGACCTCCTTTCTGTATCAACCTCTCGTCATAAACTTCCAGTTTTTTATGATACCAGCAGTCAAACAAAGCTTTGACTGCTGTCCTGAATTTCTCGGACGGCACTGTAGTATTCCGCTCTAAATACTTTCTCTCGTCATCTATCCACCGCAATAGTCCCTTCACATCCATCTTCGACTGCAACAGCTCACCTGCCTTGTAGTAGTCACCTAAGTTTTCATATTCAAACATCACTGCGGGTTCACCTGTATGTGAACGGTCATCTAAAAAGCAGATTGGCTGTCAGGCACGCGTGCAGCAGGTCTTTTTCCCACAGCCTGTACGGAGCCATGCGTTGTCCGTATAGGCGAGCTTTGCGCCGTGTTATAGGGTTAAAATGGTCATAAAAAACGCTATAGTTAGCCAACTTTGACAAATATTTATCTGCAATATTCAGTTCTGGGTCTTCATCCACCAGATCCGTCACCTTTTCATTCTTTTTGGCCACATACCTTTTGTACAGCATCTGCTTGTTGACGTGGCGTCTTTCATCTTCTGTTAGTGAATGGAAGGTCTCACAGAATATCTTCAGGAACAGCGGGTTCTTGAACGCTTCTATCCGATGGTTTCGGTAATGTTGATCAATACCATACTCTTCAAAGTAATCATCAATAGCTTTAGCCTTATTCACAAATCCCTCTATTATTTGTATGTGCCACTTCTTACTTTCCAAAAGGTCATTCATCTCTTTTTATCGAAAGGTATCCTAACGGAAATAATGAGTCGAATATGGTCATAGTTTTCCAGTTCCACGCATATTGCACCAAGATGATTATTCCAGTAGCTACATCCTAAACCTTCATTGATAGCATCTATCACTATCACAGCATAGCGACCACGGTTCTTCAACTCTTGATTGAAATCCGCGAAACTCATCTCCTGACAAACCATGTCTCGAATATAGCTGATAGCAGACTGATAAGCTTGGAAGTCCGTTCCAAAGAAAAAGATATATATTTGTCTTGGTCTGATTCTTTAGGGCATATTCACATAAACAATGTGTCTTGCCGGAACCCGCTTTCCCTATCAAACAAAGGTTCTTTTGTTTCAGTAAATCTAAGTCGTTCAAAATCTTCTTCTTTTTCAGTTCATAGACAATTTCATTCAGTTTCCTTACTTTGTCACTGTACCCTCCAGACCTGAAAGGATGCTCACTTTCTATATAATCATAGCAGCGTTTCAGAATGCTACAACCATTGGCCATCAACATATCAATATCCAGATCTAGCCATATTTTCAGCTTGTTTTGAATCATCTCTTTCATATGGTCAGGAAGTTTACTGATACATTCTGACAACGTCGCTGCCTTCTTAGCACTTTCTTCTAATTGCTGCTTATCCGAAATATTATCAAGTGTCTTTTCTAAGTCCCTATTCTCTTGATGCAACTTGGGCATATATCTGCCATGAACCGTAGCCACAGCATCTTTGCAAAAGCTGATAGCTACGACCAATACCCATAGTGGTAATATCGTCTGTAACCCAGTCGATATCATAACGAATGCCTTTATTGTCAAGATGTTCTTTAGCCTTTGATACCGATAGGTAGCTCAGCGTCTCATTTATCTGAAGGACAATAATGCCTGTCACCCTGCCAGACATGCTGACCACGGGTGAACCAGACAAACCATCGAAATTGTGTAGAGTCAGTTTATCATCACGTATCAGGGTGCGGTTGTTCCATACACCCCCTTTCTATCTCAAGTCGGTTCCTCACCTCCAAATCCACGAGATTACATCCCATGGCCATTTCTTGTGGATAGCCATATACACGAAAGGGCATGTTCTTCACATACACGTCACACAATAAGGTCATATACTCTGTTGAATGATAGTCTGCTTCTGGTACTACGGTCAGCAATGCTAAATCAATAGCGTTTCCTGGAATTGACAGTTCTTCTCCCATACACAGCAGGGATTGTCCAGCCACATTGATATAAATAGCGGCAGGTGCCGCCACACTTTGAAATGGGCTTTCACCACATGGCGAGCTGTTAGCAGCTGTGTATCGCTGATAAAAAGGCCGTTCCCTGCTCCGATTCGCAGCGTACAGGCACTACTAGTGTTTCTACTGTTTTACCATTCAAATAACTCATACTCTTGCTCAGTAATGATAGTTTCTACGCCTAATTCGCGTTTTTACTTCCTCGTTTAATCCATTCATCTTTTCCGTAATTGTACACTGGCGGCTGAAAACTATCAGTTTTGCTTGATCGTCTTTATGTTTTTCTGCTATTCTTCCAAGCGTTCCCCATGCGGGATACTTTTCCCCTTTCCTCCGGGTATGAAATATATATGTGAATTGATGCGGTCAAGCAAAGTTTTACTGCTATTTCCATTACTTCCATGGTGTGACACTTTAATGGCATCACACTCCATAGGTTTTGCTTGGTCTTTGTATTTGTTGTCAATGGTTTCCTCAATAATATCGGCAAAAGCATCACCAAGCATCGCTATCCTATGTTCACCACATTCCAACATAAACGCTATAGACGAACAGTTGGTGTCAGAGTCATCGGCGCCCTCTTCCTTGGCTTGCTTCCTCACAAATGCCACATTATAGACAGGTTTATTCTTGGCAGAAATCTGCTTGCCTCCAAACTTATCTTGGTAGGCATCTACTAACCTTATCAGCAGTTCTTGTAATTCCTCAACATTCTCTATACTTTCATTCCAAGCCTGCATGAAATACTTATCAAAAGCTTCCTTGAATTTATTCTCAATAGCTTTTTAGTGCTTCTTGCTTGGGGGCAAGAAAAACAATCTTTCCAAAACCTCCGGGTATATCAAAGTCTTCTGTATTACACGTGATATATTCCGTTTTCCACACTCTTTTAAATTTCTCATTGCAAAGGATAGTTTGAGCAAGTGTTTTTCCTTGTGTTGCAGTGACTTCTCGGTAGTTGATAGCATCAAACTCTACGGGCAATGCCTTTTTGTATTTGCTTTAGGATTGCTTTCTGCTGATCATTAAGTTCCATATATTCTGCACCTTTTGTCCGTTTATAACAGTTATACCATATTTCTCCTACAGTTAGACCTTCGTGCTTTTTTAGCATAGTAGCTATCCCTTGTATGTGGTCGCCATCTATGTGAGTGGCTATCAATAGATCTATATGATTGTGTAGTGCGTTTTTGCAAGTATTCTTTCAAGGGTTCAGTGTAGCTACCACAATCTACCATAATCACATATTGCTCCCCTTCATCCTTTACAAGACGAATAATATTACAATCACCAATACCTGCATCAAATGAACGAAAATAGCATTTCATAATTCATCTTCTTTACATTTATTCTTTATCTTTTTCTCCTATCGCTTTTCCATGTAATCCAACTGAGCCATTAGATCGACAAGTATTGAATTTCATCTTTTCAAGTATCAACTTGAAATCGTATACGATACACTCTGATATCAAAGTCTCTAATTCTATTTTCATATAGAAATCATATTTTTAAGTGCGAAGATAAAAAAAACTAAACTAATGTGTAGATTTATCATTGTTATCCATAAAACAGCTACAAATTAGTTATAGCACAGACATTTAGATTCTCTATACTTCAAATAACTCCTACTCTTATTTATTGCCAAAAATAATGCATAAAAGCGACATATCAATGGATTTTATCGTACAAAATCACTAGTGGGCACTAAAAATAAAAAATTGTTCTTTGAAATGTTTTGTATATCGTGTTTTCAGAAGATTGTGGTTGCGTGACGATTTGAATTGACTTTCGTTTTTTAGCTTTGCCCAAAAGCTTAAATGATGAATCAAGGCAAATATATCTTCTCTCAACTTACAGATTTTCTCCCTCGTAGACAGTTCGATAGTATTACTGCCAAGTATTGTGGCAACAAGTATGTGAAGAGCTTCACCTGTTGGAATCAAATGCTCTACATGATATTTGGTCAACTTACCGCACGGGACAGTATGCGGGATTTGATGTTAGCCCTGGAGGCACATCAGTCCAAATGCTATCACTTAGGTTTTTGGCTCCACTGTCAGTCGCACGAATCTGGGAAAAGCAAACAGGAATCGAAATTGCAAAATCTTTGAAGAATTTGCTTATCTGCTCATCGAGAATGCTCGTAAGAGTTATTATAAGGATGATTTCGAGATAGCCATTGAGGGTAATGTATATGCTTTTGATTCTTCTACCATCGACCTATGTTTAAGTGTCTTTTTTGGTGGGCCAAATTCCGAAAACATAAAGGTGGCATCAAGCTGCATACTTTATATGATGTGAAGACTTATGTTCCTAGTTTTATGCTGATAACCCCGGCTAAGCTACATGATGTCAATGCTATGGATTGGCTTCATTACGAAAGCGGAAGCTTTTATATTTTCGACAGAGGATACGTAGACTTTTCTCGTTTATACCGTATAGACCAATCTGAAGCATGGTTTGTTGTACGGGGCAAAGATAATCTACTGTTTCGGCGAATGTACTCAAATAAGGTTGATAAGCAGACAGGAGTACGTTCTGACCAAATTGGCAAGTTGGTTACACCCAAGTCATTGAAGGATTATCCGGATAAGATTAGAAAGGTTACTTTCTATGATACTGAACAGAACCGGGAACTCGTTTTCATTACCAATAACTTCGAACTGGAAGCCACCGAAATAGCACTTCTGTATAAGAAGAGATGGATGGTGGAAATGTTCTTTAAATGGATAAAGCAACATCTAAGAATCAAATCATTCTGGGGTACAACAATGAACGCTGTCAAAATACAAGTCTATTGTGCAATCATCACTTACTCTCTGGTAGCAGTTGTTGCTAACAAATTGAAAGTTGAACGGCCAATCTACGAAATACTACAGATTCTTGGCGTATCTCTACTGGATAGAACACCTGTAAATGAGATACTTACTGAACACGATTACAAAAATATCAAAGAACTAAGTTATAAACAATTGAAAATCAGCTGGGAATAAGTGCCCAGCAATGGTACAAAAATCTAAAATCCATTTCATTCTACTTTTTATAAAAACGTCATCTCATAAATTTAATGACCATTCAACGATAGAAACATAACTGAAAGAAAACTCGAAAATCATTCTATAAATCCCCAAAGAACCTCTGTCTGCCTATCACCAACATATAAACAATTATTTGAAAGAAATAGCCGATTTATACGAAATAAAGAAGCACCTGAAGACACATATTGCCAAACAAAACATTTTTCATATCTCATTGAAAATAAAACAGTTATTTTTTTACTTTTATAGACAATAAGTAACAATTTAGAAATGATCAAATTACAATATTCAGTTTTTACCTTGTATTGAATCAAAGAATGATTTCCGTAATGTAAATATATGTTCTACAAGCGAGATATGCAAGACTTTCTTGATTTAATCAATTATAAATCAATAATAAAAAATGGTATCTAATTTCACAATGCCATCAAAACATATTTTTTATATCATATTGTATTTTTAGTTTCTCCGCAAAATTTGACAGGCTTTATATTCACTGACCTCACCAGCTATTGGAACATGGTTACTTTCAGATCATATTTACGGCTTTCTGCATCAAGATTCACATCATATTCCTTCAATCCCTTTTTTTACAGCTATTCTGTGTAGTTTTTTCCTTGTCTTTTTTTTTTTTGCTATATCCGGCCCATAATATATTGCCTTTAAACATCCTGTGTCTGGAATTGAGGCATAGTCCTCTTCATTTTCAAGATTATAGTAAAGCATTCTCCATTCGTGTTCATGTTCGTATTCTTTTTTGATCTTTATATAGATAGGCCTTGTACCAATACAACTGATTAACAGAGATTATAGAATTCAAGTAATTAAGCCAATTCTTGTCTCCGATCTGTTTGAAATATTCATATGTATGGATATTTCCTTCATCCAACGTGACATCAGGTCGCAGATCATCAGTGTATATAACAGGAAAGAGATTTACATTCATTTCCAATTTATTATATTTAAAAACACAGTTTCTAAGATCATATTCCAGTGCAAAGCCTTTATATCCGTCAGCATACCTGTCCCACATATACTTTGACTGCACATTTTCTGTAAAACAAGCTATTTTAGCACTATTCTGAGGATTGCGAAAACGGGCCTCCCGGCTTTTTATGGCAGACTCAATATTGTCAACAAATCCAACATACTCCTCTTCAAGGATCTTGTCTATGATCTGCTCGTCCGTATATCCGCATTCTCTGTAGTAACATATCTGGGTTGCTTTCTCTGTTCTTATATTAGGGGATTTATGTGTTATATGAAAAAAGACATATACGTAATGCATCCTTTAATGCCCTTTTTAAATCTTCTCGAATCTTATCCTGATTTATATACAAATATGAATCATATTTATCTGGAAACATCCCTGCATGGCATAATGAAATAGTCCCCTCCCTAAACGATTTAATAGAATAGCCGGACTTATCCATTCTACGATATCGAAAAAGCTTTTCCGGTATATTGGGAAGGAGCAATTTATAAATATCATGCCATGCGGATGTCTCATTTACCTGACATGTAATATAAGAACTTTCCAGAATATCTTGAAATTTTTTTTTCTAAAATCCATCATAATATATATCTATAGGTTTATTATATTAATAAAATAATTGTCAATCTTTTCATCTGACTAGATCATAATATTTTTAACAGAAGTATATTGCTGCCATCGTCCTGCAGAATATTCTCAAATAAAATAGAAACCAATAGTATAATTCTCGAGAAACGCCGGCAAGCTGATTTAGTGGAGAAAACTCGGCAATAAACCAACCACTATCATTTTGTATGGTCCGTTCTATTCACTGGTCTGATTTTTTTTACCTAACGATCGCGAATTATATTGGGCTCACTTCCTTCTTGTCTTCTTTGACCTTCTATTGACATTTACCTTAATTATAAGATGCTCTGTTACTTACATTGCCAATAACGAAAGCTTGTTTATTTTTTATTGTCATATAGTAAAATAGATTATTTACATTGTCACTACAAACATAGTGTTTTTACTAGAATACCCCCAAACGCCAAACTAAAATATTTTTCATTTTCTTCGGAGATAATCTTTCTTTTTGCCAACATTATGCTGTTTCGTTTACTACTCTGACTATACATAATGGATAGTAAGCATGTAAACAAGAATCTTTGATATTCTGCTGGGGTGTATTTTTTCTGAAGCAGACATTTCTGATAGCGTTTCCATTTCTTTTTCTAACAGTCAATTCCTATCTGAAGATATCTTCTTACGCATAAACCTGTATGCTGTTGGTATTCGAATGACCTGTCATTCTAACGATGCTCTTTATCGAAATATAGGAGGGCATTAGGGTCCGAAACAGTAAACCTAAAAGCGTAAATTAAAAATTAAACATAATTCTAACTGATACAATTATGTCATATAGTAGCTTTTGGCTGTCTTAACCACTAAAACACAAAAAAAGCAAATTTTGGAAAAGGTTCAGTTACTTATTTGTTCCTTGTTCTTGAAAGAGAAATAAAAGTGGAACAATCCTCTAAAAAGATATTTTATAAATCCAATCCGTTACTTTGAAAAACACAAAACTACTGTAAAACGATATCACATAGAATCTGTAACCAACAAACTTTTAGTATAAATCAATACTATGATATCTTATTTATAAAGCCACATAGTTAAACTACTCAATAAAGATATATCCAATGTAATACTGTTGCTATTTTCAGGTCACCCCATACCAGATTTTATATTTCAACTTCTTACCTGCAAAAATAGTCCGTGTCCTGCGGATTGGACAAGGCGGCCCCTATGGGCTGGTTGGCAAGCAAAAAATCATCCTCGCTACGCTCCGGTATTTTTTTCCTGCCAAGCCTTGCACAATCGGACACGAACAACCAGGCAAGTAAGAAATCGAAATACTGGCTCCACGGAGCCGGTGATGTCTAATTTAAATCATTTAAGTATGGCTGAAATAACAGAAATGCAGGTTCACGAAGAACGAGTAATGAACCTTGTAGAAAGTAGTGGTAACCGGACAATCACTCCGCTTACAGAAACAAATGCACACCGCGTAAAATCCATCCGGCAGATCGGAACAAGCAGGGATGCGGTCGCCTTCCATTTCCGTAAGAAAAGCACAGGTATGCACATGTATATCCATACCTATACGGAAAACGGTGAAGAAAAGGAACTGCATCCTGCCGACTTCAAGAACTGGGAAGCAGTAGAATTCAAGTATCCCGGTTATCTGGAAGAACTGGAAGAAATCGCCGTCAATGCCCACCGCTGGAATTCCCATGATCCGGAAGCGAGAGCTGAAACAGACATCATAGGATATGAGAAACAGCTCCATGAGGACCTGAAGAAAATACCGGAGGCAAAAAGAGAGGATTACATCAATACTTACAAAAGTAAAATATCCGTTTTATTCCACAGCCTATCACACTGCGCAAACCCGATGGTGACAGGGCGGAGCGGATTCAACTTCAAAGGAATAAAAAGGCACAAAATAGCTATCAGAACAGATACGACGAATTCCTACAATGGCGTGAGAAATTTCTAAAAGCCATGCAACTGCTCATGGAAAGAAACAGACCCGAAGAAGAGAAACGGGAGGAAACATGGCACAGGCTGAAACGTGACATTGCAAGCAGTGCGGACACGATCCATGAAATTGATACGGGAAAAGCCAGAGGATATAACCGGGCACTCTTTGTAAGCAGTATTTTCAACAAGGTCAGCACATTTGCAGGCCATGGTGAGGTGGAGATTTGTACAGAGGGCTATCGATTTCATTTCCGAATACAATGCCGGTGTAAAAAAGCCTGTCATCACACCACGACACCGTTTCTTCCAGCTCCCTGAAGCGGCCAGACGGATGCGGGAAAAATTAAAGGTAACCAGAGAGCAGGAGAACAGGGAAGTAACATTTGAGGGAGGAACCCTCGTCTGGAACTATCAGGAAAGCCGTCTGCAGATTCTTTTCAACAAAATACCGGAAGAGAGCAAACGCCGGGAACTCAAATCATCCGGTTTCCATTGGTCACCCAAGAACAGGGCATGGCAGCGGCAACTCAATCCGAATGCAGTGTCTGCAGCAAAGAGAATCTTAAACCTCCAAAATATCTGACCATGAAAAAAAGAACATCTCAAATTTGTCATTGACTCCCGCTGTTTTCGCGGAAGCTGTATCACATCCATGTCGGACGGCATACACTGTGACTACGACGGCAGCACACTGGAAGAACTCAAGAAACAGGAAAACAATCCTTTTCTGATTGCGGTAACAAGAAATACCATACACAAAAAGTCACGTATTTATGACAGATCATTATGCCGCCCCTTTCATGAGATAACGGAAGAGGACTATTATAACTATATGAATGAGCTGCCTCCCATCCGTCTGAAACATCATTCATTTTTTCTCGGTGAGCCCTATCACGGGAGCCTGTATATGTTCTGTTTCACCATCGGAGAGCGTTTTTTCCGGGGACTGCGTCCGGTCATGACGCCACAGACCGAGCTGGAACGGCAAATGAACGAGCATTACCGCAACTATCACATTCAAGGGTAAAATCACCAAAGGAAAAGCGGAAAGAATTACAGGCAAAGACAAGCAGGAGATTATCACCATTCCCTATTCATTCACCGACAAGGAAAACAGGGAACGTTTCATCTGCAACATGGTGACCGGACAGAATGACGGCGGGGACATCCGCAAAGCCAGAAAAGACATGGCAAACATACTGATCAGCCTGAGGAGACATCATTTCCTGTATTTCTCCGGATATGGCAGCCATGATGACATGGAAACATTTCTGGATGAAGTGGAGAAGAAAAGATACACCATAGTAGCAAACGGAGCTTTCTTCCAGTTTCCTTTATGTCGTGATTCCGTCTCATTTATCGGAACCGTCAAGGAAACCGGAGAGACCTTCTTCTACCGGATTTATGACCGGGAACTGTTCCTGAACGTCCTGCACAGGCTCCGAACCGTCAAGAGAGAAAATACCATCTGAATAAAAACAATCCTACAAAAAAATACAACCGTCATGAAGAATACAAAATCATGGAAAGATTATGTTCCCCAGTCGGTCAGCCTGTATCATGCGGACTACCGGGAGAACCTGGATGAGTACGAGGACCTGCAGGACCGGTGCATACGAGAAAACAGCCTGAAGAAGCTCTATGAAAGAGTCCTCGAACGTTATCGTGAGCAGGAAGCGGATAATCTTCTCCGGATACTCGATGAAATCAAAGAAACGATGGTCATAGAGGGAAGACAGGAAGAGTTTGAAAAGTATTATAACGAAATCACGGAGCTGATCCGCCAGAGAAACGATACCGATCCGATCGACTCCCTTATTAAGAATTCCTCCGCCATCAATATATTCTACTCTCCCGGCATTGAAATAGAAGAGCATATAGGAAGAGAATCCAGAGCCATGTCCTGCTACAAAATCAGGCGCGCCCTGAAACTGAAGAAAGGACAGTTTGACACACTAATTGAAGAACTGGTGGATAACGCCACATACGGCGGTGAACTACGTATTTATTTCAATGCCGGGTTCAATGAACTTGTCACAAACGACAACGGAAATGATTTCAGGACCATACGTTTCCACGGGGATGTCATCGTAGCCGTCGCCAACAGTTTCAACGGTTCCGGCCATCACATCAGCCTGCCCTTGGACATTACGTTTCCATTCGTCAGGGACAGATTATTTGTAGATTCACAGGTACGTTATTCTATGCAACCGAAGTATGCGGAATGTTGCAGGGACTGGTGCGACTCCACCAGCTGGGAAACCGGATACAAAACTGTCGGGAATACAGGCAGGAACAGGCAGAAAGAAGAAACATTATTAACCAATTAAAACGGAATATCATGAAAATCATGTGCAAACCAGGAGTACTATGAACAGGTAGTACAGTATGCGGAATCAATCAGGGACACTTCACTGCAGAACTGCATGGAACGCCTAAAAGCATGGGAAAAAGAATCCGGACCGCCCGTGTGAGATAGAGCTATACCACGACTGGGCGCCCTATTCGTTCGGATTCACCCAAAGATACCCGGACGGCAGCAGAGGGATTGTCGGAGGGCTTCTCTATCACGGTTCACCGGATGAATCGTTTGCCGTACAGCTGACTCCCTTCAAAGGATGGCAGCTACACACTTAAAATTTCCGGAATATGGAAGAATGGATGCAGTACGCCAAAGACATGGCGAAAGCGGAAAAAAGAGTTGAAGATCGAACAATGGGTAATAATCAAACGCAATCACATCTCCTTTTTACAGAGTTACGGAGCGGGGGTGAAAAGGTCCCGCTCTTCAAGTACGACCTGCCACGCCGGGTGGCGGACAAATATGACTGGGTCATACTATGGCGGAAGGCAAAACTGACCTGCCGGTATCCCAGAGGAAAGGTTACGTATACATACTACCTGTATGACAGGCATAGCGGGGAAGACTATTCATTCGGTTCCTGCCTATCTTCACTGGCGTCCGCCAAAGCGCAGGTTACAAAAATGGAACGGACCATAAAGGAATATGTCACATGGCAAAGGCGGAACAACCTCTTCTTTGACGAACAGACGGACGAAATGCTTCAGAAGGCTGTCGCCAAACTCAAAACAAAAAAGGAGAATGTGCGGAAAGCTGAAAAACGGCTGCATCAGAAAGTCGAAAAGCACCAATGCGAAATACGGAAATAACAAAACGGATTACGCATTCTCATTTCTTGCCGCAAAGATAGCCGTTTGTCGGGCGGATTGCGCAAGGCGGTCCTGCGGACTGGTTGACCGAAAAAAATCATCCTCGCTACGCTCCGGTATTTTTTCCGCCAAGCCTTGCCGCAATCCCCGGCAAACGGACAACACACCCGACAAGAAATAAAAATGCCTGTCTCACACAGGCTCATGTATAACTAAAATCAATCAGTCATGATTACGGATGAAAGAACCCAGAACAAACTGTACGCGGATACGGAAACGACACTCTTCCGGTTGGAAAACAAGCCGGAAGCGGTATCACGGATAATGGAAATCATACGGGACACTCCCGAATATGTGCAACTTATGCATTCTCTTCCCACATACGCGGAAGAAGACCGGCAGGCGGCATGGTGGCAAGGCAAGGAATCGGACTCCCTGCTGGCAGAACTGCTGCATGTACTTGAACTCTACACCGGAAGGATTCATACTGGGACCGGTGAGCGGCAGAACGCACGCCTTCGGGTACGCAGACCCGGAATATGTAAAGAATCTGATCTACAGGATAGAGATCGAGCTTGACTGGGGATATGTGTATGGGAAAAAGAACGAATACAGAAAGAAAAAGAAACTATATGCGGAAATAGCGGAGATATTCACCGCGGGCGGATATACGGCAGAGATGGGAAAAAGAGGAAAAGGATGCAGGATAACAAAAGGGAATACAAGGCTGTATTCGCATTATGGCTGGATCACCGGCCAATGTGATGCCACACACCTGGTCGGGGTGGTCACCCTGCTGCTCGGGAGAGCAGGAGATTCAGATTTATAAAATGTGCCCTGCTTGATTTTGTATTCAGTTTCACCAGGGAAGAGGAGCTCGAATATTACCGGCAACAACACAAGACAACCATATACTATCAGATATTCGACCTTTTCAGAAGGAAACCGTGGACCGTTACCGACAATCATGACGGTGGCTTCAGAAATCAATATACCGACAAAAGAAAGCATCCGGAGGGATTAGACTGTGATTGCCCCGCCTGTCAATATGTCCGGGAAGCCTACCGGAAACTCATAGAAAACGGTTATCTGGAAGAATACACCCAAACCCGGATCAGAGAAGAGACCCTATGCGCAAGGGGCTACCGAAAAAGAATATCAAAAAAATATATTTTATGGAACTCAGCTATAGCCGGTTGTGCTCATCTCCCCTGTGGCAGTACAAGCCACCATGAGGAGGAAGGGCTGACCCGAGTCTTTTTCGAAGAAACCTTCGGCAAGACGCAGTAAGGCAGCCATTATTACGACAAGTGGATGAACTCTTTCAACCGGAACCTTTGGGACATGATCGCTTATTTCAGGGGAAGGTGAAAACGGACAGAAGTTCTGTGACATGTTGGGCAAACAAATCGAAGTATACCGTGAAAATCGAAAACACTATGGAATTTACTGACCTTTATACAGTGGAAAGCCTGCAATGCTTCAACGGTTTCCATAACCGCGGGTATCCGGTAAACCGGGTGACACGGACAATAACCGTCTCATTGCAACTTAATCAACAACGTAAT
>VOFK01001470.1_pt1 | contig 36490 bp, 45 predicted proteins | sample 5384121 | NCBI WGS metagenome assembly VOFK01 (sample SAMN12384730, study PRJNA508395) | human gut metagenome | isolation source: healthy gut J | host: Homo sapiens | reverse complement strand
TGTTGCTTCGTTCGGTTACGTATTGCCGCGATGGCGGATGAAGAACATCACACCTCTCTTATATTTACCCAATACGGCATTGAACGAAGCATTGTAAGCTGCACGTACCCGTCCGTTGATGCTCTTGGCACTCTTGGTTCCGTCCGACGGACGCATCATGATGGCGCACAAAGCGGGACAGAGCGTCAAAGCCGAAATCATCGAAATACCTACGGCAGTTGCCATCGTGATACCGAATTGCGTATAAAACACGCCCGAAGTACCTCCCATGAAGGTTACAGGAATAAACACAGCCATAAATACACAGGTACAGGAGACAATAGCCATCGTCACGTCGCCCATTGCATCTTTCGTGGCAAGGTAAGGAGACTTATACCCGGCATCGAACTTGGATTGCACGGCCTCCACCACCACAATGGCATCATCCACCACCGTACCGATGGCAAGCACCAGCGCAAACAGTGTCAGGATGTTCAGACTGAAGCCCGCAGCTACCAGACAGGCAAACGTACCCACCAACGACACAATGATAGAGATGGAGGGAATCAGCGTACTCTTCAAATCCTGCAAGAAGAAATAGACCACGAGGATGACCAGAATGATGGCAATAATCAGCGTCTCCACCACATTGTGTATGGAAGCGAAAAGGAAGTCATTGGAACTCATCATCGTGACGAACTCCGTTCCTGCCGGCAGATTCTTCTCCATCCGCTCTATCTGCGCAGTGATTTCTTTGTTGACAGCGGTAGCATTGGAACCGGCTGTCTGGAATATCATATAAAGAACGGCCGGCTGACTGTCCATTTCACTGAGGAAACTATACGTCATCGTACCCAACTCCACCTCTGCCACATCTTGCAGGCGAAGTATGGAACCGTCTTCCCGCGAACGGACAACCGTGTTCCGGAATTCTTCCACGCTTTTGAGGCGTCCGCGATATTTCATTGTAAACTGGAAAACATTCTTCGAACTCTCGCCCAGTGAACCGGTAGGAGCTTCGATGTTCTGCTCACCCAATATGGCGGTAATGTCCGACGGAACCAGTCCGTATTGCGCCATCCGTTCCGGTTTCAGCCAGATACGCATACTGTATGTATCGCCCAGCTCCATCACGTCTCCCCACTCCCTCAATACGTTTAATCTGGGGAATAACGTTGATGTCCAGATAATTGGCAAGGAACATCTGATCGTATCGACCGTCCGTGCAGACCAAAGCGCCAATCTGCAAGAAGCTGGTCTGCCGCTTCATTGTGCTGACGCCGACTTTCGTTACTTCAGCCGGAAGCAATCCCCTGTGCTTTAGCCACACGGTTTTGCACGTTGACTGCCGCCATATCGGGGTCTGTGCCCTGCTTAAAATAAACTTGTATAATAGCCAGACCTGCATTGGAAGCACTGGAACTGATATACATCATGTCTTCCACACCGTTGATACTCTCCTCCAGTGGCATGATGACACTGTTCATCACTGCCTCGGCATCGGCACCCGTATAACTGGCAGTTACATATACCGTTGGAGGCGCAATGTCAGGATATTGCTCCACCGGCAGCGTGAAGAGCGAAATAAGCCCTATGGCCAGAATCAGGACAGAGATGGAGATAGCCATCACCGGCCGTTTTATAAACACATTTCCTTTCATAATCAATCTCCTTCTTATTTAACTTGCGTGCCTTCACGCACCAGTCCGGCGCCTTCCGATACGATTTCATCACCTGCTTTCAGTCCGTCCAGCACCACATATTCGCGTCCGTCATTGTTTGCGGCCACTGTTATCAGGGTAGATACAGCCTTCCCGTCCACTACCTTATATACAATCGTCTTATCCTGCATCTTCACGGTGGCCGTCTGCGGAATGGCGATACAGTCTTTATAAATGCTTGGCACTACCACCGTGCCCGAGGCTCCGCTATGAAGCAACCGCGATTCGTTGGGAAACACCACGCGCGCCACCACAGTACCCGTTTGCCGGTCGATGACGCCGCTGATGGATTCGATGACACCTTTCTTATTATAAACCGAATTATCATTGAGGCGCAATTCCACTTCCGGCATGTTCTTCAAAGCTTCGTCCATGTCGCCATACTGGCGGGTGAGGGCAAGCAACTGATTCTCGGTCATGGAGAAATAGACATACATATCCGAATTGTCGCTGACCGTAGTAAGCGGATAAGGCATATTGGCACTTACCAATGCGCCTGCACGATAAGGCAATGCACCTACGACTCCGTCACTGGGACTTTTCACTTCGGTATAAGAGAGATTGTTGCGGGCACTGATCTCTTGTGCTTCGGCCTGCGACAGTTGAGCTTTGGCGGTGAGATAAGAATTCTCGGCCGTTTTCAGGCTGAATTCCGAAACTACTTTCTGCGCATACAGTTCTTTGTTGCTCTTGTAGGTCAGTTCGGCAGTACCCAGTGCGGCACGTGCTGCTTCCACATTGGCAGTGGCGGTTTTCAGTGCGGCCTTGTAAGGCACTTGGTCGATAATGAAAGCGATTGCCCGCGGCGCACTTTTTGCCCTTCGGTCACACAGAGTTTCTCAATCGTTCCCGACACCTGCGGATAGATATCAATATCCTGCCGCCCACGTATGCTCGCCGAATAGGAAGAAGAAAATTCCTTATCCACCGCTTCTATCTGCATTACTGCATAAGAAGAAGATTTCACTCCCGCATCCGATGCTTGCTTGCAAGATGCCATCCACACTGTACAACCGACAATCCCTATCAGCCGTATCCATTTTTTGCTTACTGTAATCATACTTTCTCTTTTGGTCTTTTGTTAAATCCTGGACAAAAAGTAGGAGAAAAGAAACAAGGCAACAGTGACCAATTTCCCTCCATAAATGTCCCATTCTCGCCATTTACGTTTATTATAGCTAACTATTTGGCAATAAACGACATATCAAACAAATCTGAAGAAGTATGGGACATTCTGTTTTCCCGATTATTCACCAACTTTGCAAAAAGTAAAAAAGGAAAGAACATGGAAAAAGAGAACATTATTACGGTGGATATAGAGGATTTTAAGGACAGTCAGCACGTCCTTGATTATATCGATGATGACTTTGCGATAGTCAACAGTCTGGAGGGGACTCCTTATAGTAATGATACAATCAAACTGAATTGTTTTCTCATCGCGGTTTGTATAGAAGGGTGTATCCAGCTGGACGTCAACTACCGGACCTACAAGTTGCAGGCGGGCGAGCTGCTGCTCGGTCTGCCCAACACGATTATCAGCCATACGATGCTTAGTCCTAAATATAAAGTCAGGCTTGCCGGATTCTCTACCCGTTTCCTGCAACGTATTATTAAAATGGAAAAGGAAACGTGGAATACTGCCATTCATATCCACAACAATCCGGTGAAGTCGGTTGGCAACGGGGAGGATAAAACTTTCTTCGGATTCTACCGGGATTTAATTATAGCCAAGATAAACGATGAGCCTCATTGCTACCACAAAGAAGTGATGCAATATCTCTTTTCGCTATCTTTTGCGAAATGCTGGGGCAGCTTCATAAGGAAATGGAAGCCGCCGGCAATACGGAAGGTTCGAAAGAAGGCATCAAACAGGTGAATTGGTACATTTTGCGGAAGTTCATGGAACTGTTATCGAAGGACAAGGGCATGCACCGCTCAGTGAGCTATTATGCCGACGTGCTGTGCTATACTCCGAAGCATTTTTCGAAAGTCATCAAGCAGGCGTGTGGCAGAACTCCGCTGGATTTGATTAATGAAACTGCCGTGGAGCATATCAAATACCGATTAAAACGTTCGGAAAAGTCTATCAAGGAAATTGCGGAAGAATTCAACTTCCCCAATCAGTCCTTTTTCGGGAAATACGTAAAAGCGCATTTGGGAACATCACCGGCCAATTATCGGAACAGAAAAGAAGAATGACAAAAAGAACAGATTCTTATGTTAGAAAAATCTTTTTGGGAGTCTTGCTCATCTTACTATAAAAAATGAGTAATAATGTGCACATTTATTACTCAATAACACTAAGATAACTCCCGATTCTTGACTTATACATAAGTCTATATTGCTGTTTCAGTTCTTTAGAAAGAAAAGAATGTTCAAAATCAGTTGATCAGTCAATTCATATATCTTACTATATTTTTCGAGACAAGAGTTTACCAAACGCTCGGGTAGACCTATTTTTCAAACCAAAATAATAGAATGTTTTTCCTGTAACCGCCGATGCAGCACCGAAATAATCCGATTCAGGATTAACAAACAGAACCTTTGCTCATGGCAAAGATACCATCGTTTATATGGAGATGAGTATTCAATAAATCGTATGCAGGAGATAGGCGGAATCTTCCTTTTTCTCTTCCAATAAAGAAAAGTTCTTTAAATGAGCGTCGCCGTTAGAATAGACAAAATTGAATAAAACAAGTTCAAAGAAACGTAGTTTATCTACTTGTGGCACAGAACTGTATTTATCTATAATTCCTGCGAACTCTTCATAAGCCAGATTATCATATTTATAATCGGAACCTCCATTTTTCCTAGTAAGCCCGGCTAAAAGAAGCAAAAATCCTCCTTTTTTGTAACTTTCCTTTTCTCCGACAAATCAAAAACGTCGTACAAAAATAAGCAGGGGTTCCGTCCTGAAAAAAAGCATAATCCATTAGGAGCTGTCGGAATCCCATATACTTGCGCAGCTATCTGCATTGTCAAATGTTCGTTGGCAGGGCGCAAAAACTCCTTGTTACGAAGATTATTAGGGACAGGCTTTAATATGAATTCGCCCTGTTCTCCCTCTTTGGTTAATCGCAATATCCCGTCATCGGCAACTAAAGAATACTTAATCTGGACTCCTGAAACAGATATGCGTTTGCTATTGTTATTGAAGATATCAATGCCGACATTATCGTCAAAATGCCTGTAAGGTAATTCACAAGATATATTTTCTCCGTCAAAAAAGCTGTTTCAAGGCTTTGGGTGAGTATCCGCTTTCTCCGCCAGTCTCCCGTAAAAGTGAGGGACAAATATGAGTATCTGTTTCCATTATCATATTCTTTTAACTGTTATTGCTCCGATTGTATCTGTATGGGCAGTAGCCAGAAGAATAGCAAAAAATCATCCTCTTCATCAATATGCAGGTTTCTAGCTTGAATAATACGATTATCCCCTTCAGATGTCATATTAAAAAGACAGGGAAAAGATAGGAAGAGGTATATTCCTGCTGTGTCTTGGGCATGGTCAGTGAGACAGCTGGGAGTTGTGGATTATTATAATAGTCCGTATCATAACAGAATGAATAGTGTTCACGATCTATTTCTGTTAACAGACCGGCATAAATACCTTTTATATAGACTTTGGCAGATCGACTCATATGCGTGTCTATTATTGAATATGAATACTAAGTCCTAAAGTTTTCAGGACATTAAAAAGGACATCGAAGCGGGGATTACCACTTCCACGTTCCAAGCGGACCAAAGCGTTAATCCCTATTCCTGCAAGAGTGGCCAACGTAGACTGATCCAACCCCAACTCTTTACGCCTTTCGCGAATATGTTTTCCTATCTCTATTAAATCCATAATTCACCATATATAGTGACTTTCTCACAAAGATAGAATCTTTTTAGTAGAAAAACAAGCTAATTCACCATATACAGTGAATTTACGCATAAATAGCATAGTATAAAAGCATACTATCATGCTTTTCACCATATATGGTGATTTAAAAGAGATACATGCTTATAAAGGAAAGACATTGATTGCTGAAAGAAGTGCCAACATGAAGAATTGTATATTTTACCTATCCTGCTCTTTATATTTCGAGCCGTTCTTGCACTTCATGAAAAACGCCCTCCATTTAGAGTTACAGATTTCGCAAATAACACAAAATAGGCATTATTAGCAAACAAGTTACAATAAAAGCAGTTAATCAAAAGCATAAATAGCTATCATATCACAAGAGATGCATCAGATTGCTATTTATAAAGAAACAATAGAAAAAAGACAAAGTAGCTCAATATATCCTCTTCAAAAACCAAGTTTAGCTTCCTTTAAAAGAAACGAAGGGTTTGATTATAGCAAACGGACGGTTTGTTTAAACCAAACAGAGAGAGCTTTGATTACGGCAAACAGAGCGTTTAATTACACCATATCGTGCATATTTCAAGGAAATAAATACAAAATAGAGAGATATAATGTATATTCTTGCAATTGTTCATGCAGTTTATTTTCTGTTTGGCTCTTTTCTTTCTTTCCTTTTTTCGTGAATATCTTAAAAACAGAACAGATTCCCCGTTATATGAAAGTTCCTTGTATGCGGAGACAGGCAGAAACTTTCATATAACGGGGAATTCTATTTCATATTCTCAATGAAGAGAATCCATGAAGAGAATCAACGATTCTCGGTATCTTTCATACAACGCACGGAGAATGCATGGGAACGACCGGAGGAATGTGTCCAGGTCTTATCGGAGACTTTATAATACAGAGAAGTAGCTCCCTGATCCTTGTCATTTCCATAACTGCTTGCCGATGAGTTAGACCAATAACAAGCGGCCCCCTTAGCGGTATCCAATCCTGTATTGTTGCCATTATTACCGCCGTTGGAACCCCCACTTACAACCTGCCAACGGCCAATATGCGTAATTCGTACCGTCATAGCAATATTTAAATACCGCAGTTGCGCTCTGTTTCACAAATTCACCTTTCTGTTCTATCTCATCCAATACGCGGGGAGATACAACCCGGTAACCTTTCGGACAAGGATCATAAATAGATTTATGACCGTCAGAAGGATTGAGATAAGTGCTCGATTCATTCGGGTTACCCCAGAAGTCATCTTTACGATCGGTACGTGCACCGGTCCATGCGCCCAGATACCAGTCGGATTTTGTATTCTCTACATTATTGGTATAAAGCAATGCACGGGGATTTTCTATAGAGAAGCGGACGTTGGTGGCTTCGGTAGGTATATTAGTACCCACGGTTCCCGACCAGCCGACCGGCGTAGGACGTCCCCATTGGAAGTAAACACCGTTTTGCTTCCAGTTGTCTCCTTCGCACGTCATAAGTACCCAGATTACGATCAACACTACATATCCCGTATTACCATAAGGGTGTTCTGCCGGAGTAGGGGTCATCCAGATAATAAAACTCCAGATGACGGTAGTCTGATCCGCTCCATAGATAGCCACCTGGCCGCAACCGCCGTCATAGCCTCCACTTACTTTATAGGTGTTGATCGTAATATTGTAATCACTGCCAATAGGAGAGATGTCCGTAGTAGAGCCATTCACGGCAATCATCTTATGATTAACGTTCAAATCGCAACCCAGAATAGTTTTGGCATACTTGGGTTCTTCCACTTCCATAAAGTTACCACGTGCTTTCACACTCATCGTATTGCTCACGCCACTGGTAGAAATATTCGTCAACAGACAGTTGGACTCGCCATAAGCCCATCCTCCTGCCAGCAAACGTGTCTCTACCGGCTCATACCATTCGCAGGAGTTATCCGAAAGTTTCAAGTTATTGACAGCAATCGTATTGACAGCATTGGCTTTCAGTTGCTTTCCTTCTTTGAGAATAGGAATTGTAACAGTCTGCTGGTCATTCTCCAGAGTGATGACAATGTACACTTCTTTGCCGCTCAAATCAGCAGGATACGTAGTCAGGTGTATATCCTGTGCGGAAGCGAGCAGTTCGGGAGTAGTCAGTGAAACAGTGGCATACGGTTTCACATCCGTACCGTAGGTCAGTTCGTCCGTATCCAAATCTGCTGTGAATACACCGGAAAGAGGAGTTTTTGTCTCCTTGTCATATAAAGAAACACTCTTTAGCTTGTACGTAGAAAGCTCCTGGGATGAGATGCTGAACTTCACATACGCCATCGCATGGTTCAACGTAAACTTAGCAAGCATATCCGGACTGCTGACCGTAGCCTTGGCAAACGCAAAACCATACTTTCCAATATGACGGCTATCGCCGGGACGGCTTTGTTCCTGCTCAACAGACAGGGTAGAAGTTATCTTGTTGCCATTTTCGGCCAGTTCCGTACTTGCCCGGTAAGGATAGTAAATAAGAAGTTCCGTAGCTCCTTCTTCCGCCATCTTCACGTCGTCCGAAAGTAAAGACACCGGAGTTTTGCCCGATCGACTCATCACTTAATAAAGACTGCACATTATTGATGTCGGTCCCTGCCGTACGAGAGAACACACCCAAGGCATCCCCTTCGCTCCAGAGCACCGGATAAACATCCCCTGTTTTGTCACCGATAGAAACACGTGTCTGCGGAGACGAGAGTCCAACCAACGTCAGACATGAACCTGCCGTTGCCGGTTCTTTGCCGTTATCGGACGAAATAGGTTCGTCCTGCGTGCAACTTGTCATCATGAGAATCATTGCACCTATTGCAAATAATCTATTTTTCATACCATTCATTCTTTTGAGTTACACCATTTTTACCATTCATTCTCTTCCAGATCACCGGCAGAACCGCCGTCACTCCATGCTCCTTCCGTTCCTGAAGCTTTCCAGGTCTGAAAAGCGGAACACACGGCACGCCCTTCGGCATTATAGGCGATAATCGCACTGATGTAATTCACTCCCGGACGTAATCCTTCGGTGATTTTGCGCGTATAGGGCAGAGATACGGGTTCTCCGTTCTCTTCTACGAATTTCACCAGCTTCACTTCAATGTTATAATCAAAACCGATGTCGGCCACCGGATAGAATTCAATGACTTTCGCTCCGAACGTAGTACCTGTTTGCTGCTCGGAAGTAATCAGAGCCGTATTGTCTGCAATCTCCGAAACTGTCAGGTTCATGGTGGGAATGACACGCGGAGCCGAATCATCCTTGTCCGAACAGGAGGCAGTTATCAGCAGTAGTACGAAGATAAATGCCATACTTTATATGTAAGTTCTTCATAATCATATTGTATTAGTCTTATTTTTGTAGATTCTTATACCGTAGCAATGCTTCTAAAAAGTAATAATCGGCATACGTCAGGGGGACATCTACTTCGCTTTTATCAGGAAGTGCACCCACGCTGTGCTTCAGGATGAAACATTCGTTTGTACCCGGTTCTGCCAGATACTCTTTCGAGGCAAGCGTACGGAGTTGCTTTTCTGCCATGGCAAGATAAGATTCCTTGGCTTCCGTGCCGGGGATATAACGGCTTAGTTCGATAAAGGCGGAGGCCATGATAGCCGCAGCGGAAGCATCCCGATAGGTCTGTTCTTCTACCGGAGCGTCGAAATCCCAGTAAGGAATACCGTCGGCAGGTAGACGGCGAAGCAGCATATCAGCGATATGCCCGGCTTGCAACAGATAATTCTGATACCCCGTCAGGCGGAACATCATCGTATAGCTATACAAGCCCATGCTTGTCCGCGACTCCAGGAGGAGTCGTCCGAGAAGCCCTGCACCGTTTGCTTGCCGCGCACTGCACCCGTTTCAGGGTCATAATCCACCAGATGATAGGTGGAATAATCATCCCGGAAGTGATGCTGGATAGTGGTATTGGCATGCGTACAGGCAATGTTCTGCAAAGAGTCGTCGGCGTAGGCTTTCGACATGGACAACAGCAGTTCAAGGTTCATCATATTGTCAATAATCACCGGAAACTTCCAGTCGCAGCCTTTGCGTACAAAGTCCCAGCTACGGATCACACCGGCAGCAGGATTGAAGCGGGTTGACAAGGATTTGGCACCCTGATAGAGCACTTGTTTATAAGCCTCATTACCTGTCAGCCGGAAAGCATTGCCGTAACTGCAATTCAACTGGAAACCGACATCGTGATCTCTGGTCACGTATTGTATAGAGTCGAGTTTCAGCGTGTTCTTCTCGGCCAGTGTTTTCACTGCATCCTTCCGGGTATATTCGTAGATATACCAGAGGGAACCGGGATAGAAGCCGCTACACCACCAATAGATATTCGAGGGAACAAACTCACCGTCGGCAGAGAGCGTGCGGGGAAGTGTCTTTTCTGTCAGGCGGGTGTCCATAGCCGTGTATTGTTGCTCCGCAACGGTAAATACACGGTCAATCAATGCCTCCATCGGCTCCTGCTTCGTGCAGGAGGCCAATGTCAAAAGTCCGAGTATAGATATTAATAGGATTCTCATACGTTCCATTCTTTTTTATTTAGGGGACAGGGTTGTGGTAAATGTGGCGGTCTGATTGGCGGTGACCGTTGCTTCAAAGCCGACCATATAGGTACCCGGATTAGCCTGGTCATAAGAGTTCTCGCTGGTAGTACTCCATTGCTTGTAGGTAGGCTTCACGCTTCCGCTGGCTGTGAGATACATCACTTTGCTTCCGTTCGTTAGTACGATGCGGTTACTTTCCACCGTCGGAACGGCAGGCGTTACCATACACCAGCGCACTTTAGCGGATTTATCTGTTCTCGCCTTGATCTCATCCATGACTACTAAATCTTTATCGTTCACGATTTTCACGGTACGGGTAGCGGACGCCGCCTGATCGGACACTACTTCAGTCAGATCGAAAGTGGCTCCCAATTCCGTAGCGGTATTGATGGTAGTAGTCAGTGTAGCCACCCCATTTACCCGGTGACGGGCGTCGTTGATTGAAATCGTGCTATGATTCAAGTTATTCAGGCGGAATACATCCCAACGCATCGAGTTCTGTCCCATATCCCAAAGATTACCACCCAAAGCTGACAATTTCGACTCGAGCGTTGTATAACTTTGCAGACCGAAATCCATCGACCAGCGCACTCCATACGCGTCGTACACAAACGAACCGGCATCCATGTGTCCGTGGCTTGAACCTGCCTTGCCGCCTTTGATTCCAAGGTATTTATCCGTATCCGTGTATGTCCAGTCGGTATGTACCATCACCACAGGCGTTTCCCCTTTTCCACTCCATAGTTTATTGGAAGGAGCGGAGATTGCGTCCAGATTCAGATTATTGGCAAACGCCATAATCATCGGTAACAGGCGGTTTTCGGCACAAGAAGCGTATTCGCCGTTCTTCAGCATTTTCAGCTCATTATATAATAAGGACGGATTACTGTATTTATCGGCAAACCACCACGAAGCGAATGCCGCAGTAGAAGAGGGAGCACAGTCGGGAATAATTAAAGAACTTGCTGTTCAAGCCTGTCATATACAGCATATACTCTGCCGTTTTGGAGAATCCCGGTGTATCGGAAAGCCCGTTATCCGTGCCGAGCGTACTGTTGAGGGCGGCAAGCATCAATACCTGATAGAGCGTGCCGTAACACCAGTAACCGCTGCCCTCCGGATAGTTGCCGTCGGGAGAGTACATCACTTCCAATGCAGGTTTGTTGGATTCCAATGCCTTTTTCAATCATGTCCTTTGCTTCGGAAGGATTGTTTTCATAAGAAGCCAGTGCCGCACAGACCAGTCCGCCATTACAAACCTGGTTCCAGTTGTTGGTGGCTTCGTAGAAGTTGAGGTTCCAGTTCTTGTTCTGTGCCTGTTGGAAGGCAAACTTCAACAGTGCGTTGGCCGCTTTTGTACGGGTGGCTGCACTTAGTTCGTTGTAGAGCCAATCGTAGCCGAACGCAACAGCCGTAGCCATTTCGCCCACATCGAGAAAGTGGCGTTTCGAGTTCCAGTCGGGAAAGTTGCAGACAGCGTTCATATCCGTTTCCGCTTTAGTCAGGTATTTGGCATCGCCGGTCATCCGGTAGGCATAAGCACAGGTGAAAATACGCAGTAACGCATCGCGGGATACATCGAGAATACGTTTGTTGCTGGCATCCAATTTATAAGTCAGTGCCGTGGCGTTCATCCCTTTGCTGTTGCATACCCCCATAATGGTATTATGGAGCAAGGTCAGATTGGCACTCGAATTAGCATCCACTTTGGCTTTCAACGCAGTGAAGGCCTCGGCGTTCATCAACAGGCGGGGATGATTGTCCGCAGTCAGTTTGGAATAATCCAATCCGCCCTCCGGCTCCGTGGGATTCGGTTTCTCATGGGTAGATCCCGGACGGAATCTGTTCTCATCTTCATCGGAACAACTAACGGCTGTTCCTACAAAGAAAGCTATGATGATTGTTTTAAAAGAATCGTTTTCATGGTTCAATGAATTTATTTTGTATTACTACTTCAAAGGAATAAGTCGTACTTTCAGTTGCACGGCACGATTGGCAGGAATCACCGTCTCAAAGCCCACGCGGATGGTTCCCGGATTGCGGAAATCATATTCATGCGGGGGCACGTTCGACCAGGTTTTCATTTCTACTTCCGTATCGGCATCTACCGTCAATAGCATCCGTTGTCCGTCTTTGGTTAATTCCATCCGGTTCTTGCCCGTTATTTTGGCTTCCGCCGGAGTGACCATGATCCAGGATACGGCAGCTTCTTGTCCCCGTCTGCAACCGGTCGGTTACTTCCAGATGGTCTTTCTGATCCAATATCACGGTGCGGACGGCTTTCTTCACGCTGTTGGCAAACACACTCGACAGGTCTACTTCCGCCCCTTTCTGTTTCTTCGACTCGAAAGTACGGGTGATCGGAGCATTACTCTTTACCAAATGGCGTTCGCCGTTAATCGTCAACGTATTGTGAGCAATATTGCTTAGCCGGAATACTTCCCAGCGTTGTCCGTTCTGCGACATATTCCACAGGTCTACTCCCTTACTTTCGAGCGTGATGTAACTCTGCATACCCAAGTCCATCGCCCAACGCACCCCGTCTCTCTCGAAGATAAACGAACCGGCATCCATGTGCGCATGAGAGGTAGAGGGCGAACCGCCTTTCACTCCCAGATAGGTATCTTTCTTGCTGTCCCATCCGCCACGGTAGATAAACACAGGCGTATCTCCACGGTTAAACCAGAAGTTTTTCTTCGGCTTTCCGATCCGGTTCAGGTCGAGCTGTGAACAGAACACCATCAGGCTGGGCAGTAAACGGTCTTCGGCAAACTGCATATCCGGGCGGTCGAGATACTGACGTTCGATCCACAACAGGGAAAGGTCTTTCGCCTTGCCTGCAAACCAGAACATCATCATATTACACTCTGCCTCCACCGGAGAGTCCGAGAAACAGAAACAGTCTCCGCTCGGAGCTGTCATATACTGCATGAAACGGGCAGATTCCATGAAGCCGGGGGCTTGGGAGAGCCCATTGTCTGTGCCGAAAGCACTTTCGAGCGCAGCAATGAGCATTACCTGAAAACTTGTCCCGTACCCCCAATATCCGAACCCTTCGGGATAACCTCCGTCGGGGCCATAACCTACCATCGCTTTCGGATTTGTCTCCATGCATTTCTCTATGATGCCTTTCGATACCTCCGGAATCTCTTCAAAAAGAGCCAGCGCGCCATACGCCAATCCACTATTACATACGGAATTCCAGTTATTCTTAGCTGTATAGAACCAGGCATGACGGGTGTTCTTTGCCGCGTCGAAGCCTTTCGCGATGATTGCTTCGCGCACTACCCGGCGGGTGTCGGGCTGCAAAGTCGTACAGCCAGTCATAACCGATAGCCAATGCCATTACCATCTCACCCACATCCAAGAAATGAGTAGGGTTCCAGTCGGTGAAATGACTAACGGCCAGCATCTCCTGTTCCGCACGGAGAGCATATTTCTGATCTCCCGTCATACGGTAAGCGTATGAGAGGTAATAGATACGCTTCAATGCGATGCGCGAAATCGCCAGCAGGCGTTTACCCTCTTTGATACGTTCCACAGGCTGTTCCGTAAGTGTCCGGTCGCAAAGTTCCATGATCCGCTGGTGAACAGTGGCCAACGGGGGATACTCCGCAATGGCTTTCCTGATGGCTTCTTCTCCTCCCGCCGGCAATAACAACCGGGGATGAGGCGCTATCTTGCCATAATCAAACTGTTGCGCAACTACACCCGTGCAACCGGATACAAAAATGAGTAATAGTAAAAGTATTTTCTTCATCCTTATTCAAATCTTTATGATTAATACGCCCAACCGCTTCGTTTAGTCAGGTTCGGGTTCTTTTGCGTTTCAGAGATAGGAGCAGTCCACGGCCACATGTAATCGGTGTAATACCAGTTATACTCTGCCAGTTCGCCCCCACCAGGACTTGCCGCCATTGATGTCTTTTCCCTTGGAATTTGGTTTCTTTGTAGGTTCCCCAACGTACTTCATCGAAGAAGTTGATTCCTTCCAGGCAGAATTCCACGCGACGTTCATAACGTATCCTTTCGAGCATGTCTTCCTTTCCGTTCACTGCGCACGGGCCGCTTCCGCCCTCTGTCAGTGCAGGCATGTGGGCACGGGTACGTACTTTATTCACCAGGCGGATGGCTTCTCCCATCTGATCGGTCTGCGCCAATGCTTCGGCGTACTGCAACAGTACATCGGTATAGCGAATCAACGGCCAGTCGGTATGGCAACGGCTCCGGCTAATCAAACGGCCTTTCTCAAACTCATTGTACTTGCGATAGCAGTAGAAAGCAGAAGTACGTTTATCGAGCCAGAAGTCTCCACCATTCGTGCCCTGTTCCTTCAACGGCCAACGGAGTTGTTTACCGATTTGGTTGGCATCTCCTGCATAATTAGGTTTGTAGCAGTCCACTGCCACATAAGGAGTGACGACGGTCTGTTGCAGACGCGGGTCACGACTGTCATACGCCTTTTTGATGCGGGCTTCATTACCGCTGTTCAGGTAATATTTCTGATAGATATCTTCGCCTACCCGTTTGATAAGCGCATTCTTTTGTGAGGACATGGATTCCAGTCCGTCACGGCAGAAGAAGATTTCACGCTGTTTTGGAGTCAGCAAGTCCCAGTCTTGCAGGCCGTCTACTTCCGACCATTTGAAGTCCGATCCGTCTGCGTTCTTATAGTAATCTACAAAGTCTGCGGAAGGTTTTATTTCCGTCCAGCCATCATACGTATCGCGGGCACCGGTCATTTGCTGAATGTTATCACAATAACCGGTTTCTTCGCTGAACTGGAGCGAGAAGATCATTTCTTTATCCTTTTCGTTTTCATATTTAAAGAAGTCGGCATATTCGCCTGTCCACAAGCCATAACCACACGTTTCCACTTCTTTGAAATCGTTGCCTGCTTCCTTGTATTGCTTCTTCCACATATATACCATACCACGCAGGGCATAAGCGGCACCTTTAGAAGGACGGCCGTAGTTTTCATTCAGCGTGTTATTGGGGAAGTCGGGATTGTTGATGCAATACGTCAAATCATCCAGAATCACTTGCCATACCTCATCCACCGAAGATTGGCCACGGGTACAGTCTTCGTTATTGATAGGTTCCAGATAAACGGGGACACCTTGATAAAGCATATTCAGACGATTGTACGCCCAAGCACGGAGGAAACGGGCTTCGCATTGGTAACGCGCCAGTTTATTAGCGCTCATATCCGCTTTATGCAGATTGGCAATCGCATCGTTACACGCATGGATGATGGTGTAACAGAACTTCCATTCATACCACACCTGAAAGTCATTGGCAGGCTTGGTAGCCAGCGAAAGCAGTTCCACCGGATAGTTGTTGGAATAATAATCGGTTGCAAAGCTCATAGCTTCGATTCCCTGACGGTTCAGTCCGTCGGCACGGCGAAGCTGGGTAGAGGAGAGTTGGGTAGCATAGAACGGGAAGTAGAGTCCTGCCATTCCCTTGTCGGCAAGCTCTTCCGTGGTCCACATGTTTTCACTTGCAATCTGGTCTTCCGGAGCCACATCGAGAATATCCATGCAGGGAGGTAGCCGCCAGCGCCATCGTTAAAATCATTAATATCTTTTTCATATCAGATTCTGTTTTTTAGTTCTACATCATTAAAAGGTAATCTGTCCGCCAAAAGAGATCTGACGCATCAACGGATAACCGATGGCAGTTCCTATTTCCGGATCGAGTCCCGGATAACTGGTGATCGTCAGGATATTGTCCATCGACACGAAAGCACGGAGCTTATTAACAAAGAACTTGCTGGAAATCCGTTGCGGCAACGTATAGCCGATCTGGATATTCTTCAACTTGAAGTAGTCGCCCTTATATTCGTTCCAGTCGCTCTGGATTCTGTTATTATAGGTAGTACCGTATGTCAGGCGGGGATATTTGCCCCACTGGTTGGTACGCGGATCGTCCGGGTTAGAAGGATCGAAGAAGTAATGGTTATCGGCGATATGCTCGATAATGCCATATCCGTGGCTGACCAGTGTCGAGTTGTAGTAATCAGTATTCCAGTTGAGGTAATGCCCGAAAGCTCCCGACCATAACATGGAGAAATCAATGTTCTTGTAAGAGAAGGCACAGTTGAAGCCCAGATTGAATTTCGGGACACTGGTGTGTCCAGAGAAATCCCGGTCGTTCGTATCACCGTAGTTCATATCACCGTTGCTGTCGGCATAGAGTATGTCACCATACCAAAGCTGGTCTTTGGCAACCGTCTTCATTCCTCCGAACGAATAACCGGAGTCAATCATAGCCTGCACCCATACCATATCTTCTTTCGTACGTATCATTCCGTCCTTCGGCCCCGCATGGATATCCACCGCACCTCCGGTATAGCCTTCGCCGGAACCTCTGTACACCTTATACATATAGGTTTCTCCCAGTTGGCGGCCTTCGCAGATGTAGCCTCCGAAACCAGATTCAGACACATCACTAAAGTTATTGACATAGCTCACTTTGTTTCCCTGCGCATCATACGTCCAGTATTTCTGGAGTTCGCCTTTGAACTTCATTACTTTATTGGCGTTGAAAGAGAAGTTCATACCCACCCGGTATTCGAAATCTTTTCCGATGCGGTCGTTCCAGTTGAGGGTAAATTCAACACCACGGTTGCGCACTTCACCCAGATTCTCGGGAGCAGAGCCTACAACACCCATCGAAAGATAGAGTTCGGGATGGTAGAGAATGTCCGAAGTATACTTATTATAATAGTCTATCTCACCCGTCAGGCGGTTGTTGAAGAAGCCGAAATCAAGTCCGATGTCGGTGGTAGCGGTACTTTCCCAATGCAGCTTGTCGTTGCTTAGTTTCTTGCGTACCAGTCCTTTGGTTCCTTCACCGTCGATTACGACATTGCCTGTGGCGTAGTTTGCCTGCCAGTCGTAGTTGCCCGTTGAGTTGTTACCTGTCTTTCCCCAGGAAACACGCAGTTTCAGGTTAGAGAGACAGTCCGATGCTCCCTGCATGAATGATTCTTCTGAGATACGCCATCCGCCGGAGAACGAGGGGAAATATCCCCAACGCTGGTTCACACCGAAACGGGAGGAGGCATCGGCACGAAGGTTGGCTTCGAAGAGATAACGCCCTTTATATCCGTAGTTGACACGGCCGAAATAAGAGAGCAATCCCCATTTGGCGGGTGCCGAGCTGGAAGAGCTGACGAGCGTCTCGTAAGTGCTTAATTCGTTCAGCGTCCAGTCCGTAGCGCCTTTACGGGAAACGGCAAAGCTCTTGCTGTAATATTCCTGTGCAGAATATCCGAGCAGTGCGCCCAGATCGTGGTCTTTCTTGATGGTTGTATTGTAGCGTACCAGTATTTCGGCACTCTGACGCCAGGTGCGTGCGCTCGTATTGGTGATGGAAGCGTTCTCCAACGCGCTTTCACTGACACGCTGGTCGGTGACGTAGTCCCAATAACCATTTTGGCGGCTATAAGAAGACTTGTCGGTGAATGTCGGCGAATAGTTGAATGTACCTTCAATGTTGAGCCCTTTATAGGGAGTGATAATTCCGTAGACTGATGCGTTGAGACGCCATACGGTATTGAAACCGGTGGCTCCTGCCATCTGACCGAAGATATTATTGGCATTGGAAGATTCTTCGCTGGCCAGCGCGGCACGTCCCCAGTAGTTCGGTTCGCCGGGATATACACCCGGGTGGTCTGATAGAGATACTTGAATCCGTTGCTGATATTAGCCATCCCGTAATCTTGCTTTTGTCCGTAGAGACGGGTGCCGACGGTCATCCATTTCACTATCTTGGCTTCCAGGTTGGTACGGAAATTGATTTTCTGCGTACTTGAGTCGAGGTTCCGGCGGTTCATGACTCCCCTGATTGTCAAGATAGCCCAATGAAAGCATGTATTTCACTTTCTCCGAACTGCCGGAGACAGACAGGTTGTGCTCTTGCGAATATCCGGTGTCGAATACTTCGTCGAACCAATCGGTGTTGGGATAAGCCACGTAATTGGGTACTCCGTACTCGTTCAACCCGTTCGGATCGGCAGAAGCAGCCCTCCAGCGGTCAATGCTTTCCTGCGAGAAGATGCCTTTGGTATTCACATTGTCGCAAGCCTCGTTCACCAGTCCCATATAACGGGCATAGTCGCTTACGAAAGAGAGTTATTGTAAGGCATCTGCACGACTCCCGAATAAGAATAGGAGATTTGCGGTTTGCCTTTCCCGTTTTTGGTGGTGATAAGGATGACTCCGTTGGCGGCTCGCGTACCATAAATAGCTGTGGAGGCAGCGTCTTTCAGTACGGAGATGCTTTCGATGTCGTTGGGGTTCACATTGTCCATGCTCCATTCGATACCGTCCACCAGGACCAATGGGGAGTTGGTATTGAACGTACCGTTACCACGCACGCGGATGGTGGCACCGTCCGAGCCGGGTTGTCCCGAAGCCTGCGTGACGTTCATACCGGCGGCAAGTCCCGAAAGGGCGGAAGAAACACTCATGATGGGTCGTCCTTCCGTCTGGTCGGCAAAGTTGATGGAAGTCACAGAACCGGTCAGGTTCACTTTCTTCTGTACACCGTAGCCCACTACCACTACTTCATCCAGTACTTTCGTTTCCACTTTCATCTGTACATCGAGTTTCGTACGTCCGTTCAGGGGAAGCGTGGTGGTCTGATAACCAATGTAACTGAAAGAAACGGAAGGTTTGGCAGAAGTTGTTTTTAAGGTGTAGTGTCCGTTCAGGTCTGTCAGGACACCGTTTGTTGTACCTACTTCGACGACGGAAACACCCGGCAGGGTTTCTCCATTCTCATCGATCACTACTCCACTTACTGTGGCAGATGTTTGTGCCCACACCACATCTGTCAGTAAAAAAAGAGCGAAGCCAATAAAAATAATAGATAATGCTTCTTTTTTTCATTTTATTAGATTTAATGAAACAATTAGGTTGTTAAATACTCACCCTGCAAAGAAATGGGATATTTAGCCAATCTAATAATACTGTTTAGGCGATTGATGCCACTAATTAAGATAATTCGGCGGAGAATGGAAAGGAAAAACAAGCTTTTAAGATTTCGACCAGCTTTTATCAGAAAATGACTAGATAATTTTATTCCATATTTAAAAAAATAGGTTGTATTTTTGCCCGATACCTAATAATTATTCGTCGAATATCTAATAAAAACAGTATGAAAAAACATTTTCTACTTCTTATTTTATCACTTTTATTCCTGCCGATTGCACAAGGCAAAGTAAAACTTCCTGCAATGATGGGAGATCACATGGTACTTCAACAGAATAGCTCCGTTAAGTTATGGGGGTGGGCGGACGGCAAAAAAGTAATTGTCACCACTTCGTGGAACAACCGGACCTATCAGGCATCTACGGATAAAGACGGGGCCTGGCTGGTGAAAGTAGACACTCCCGAAGGGGGGTATACTCCTTATTCCATTACTATCAGTGACGGCACTCCGGTCACTCTCTCGGATATACTGATAGGAGAGGTATGGATCTGCTCCGGACAGTCGAACATGGAAATGCGTATGATGGGAAATGCGGCACAACCCATTGACAACTCACTTGAAACGCTGCTGAACTCGGGAAATTATCGCGACCGTATCCGTTTTATCACCGTACCGAGAACCAATGATACAGAGCGCCGCACGGATTTCGAGAAAAAGAAAATGGGAAGTATCGTCACCCGAAACGACCATTGATTGCAGTGCCGCCGCCTATTTCTTTGCCCGCCAACTGACTGAAAGTCTCCATCTCCCGGTAGGACTGGTTATCAACAGTTGGGGAGGTTCGGCGATCGAGGCATGGATGGATGAACCGACATTGAAAACCGTTGAAGGTATGAACATTGAAGCTGCCAAAAAATCCTAAAAGAGGAGTGCACCAACGTCTGGAATGTCTGTACAATTCGATGTTATGGCCTGTTAAGAACTTCACGGCACGCGGTTTCCTTTGGTATCAGGGAGAATCGAACATTTTCAACTATCAATTCTATGCTCCGACGATGACAGCAATGGTACAACTCTGGAGAAATGTATGGGAAGCACCGGATATGCCTTTTTATTATGTCCAGATTGCTCCTCATAAATATAAGGACAGCCGTGATACAGGGGCCGCTCTATTGCGGGAAGCACAGATGGAAGCACTGAAAACAATTCCTAATTCGGGCATGGTGCCTACTACGGATATTGGTGATGAATTCTGTATCCATCCGCCACAGAAGGATGTAGTAGGGCTTCGGTTGGCTACGCTTGCACTGACTAAGACATACGGTATCCGCCGGTTGCCATCCAACGGCGCGATGTTGACCAAAGTGGACTATGCGGACAAAAAGGCCATAGTGACATTCGATAATGCACCTGCGGGGTTGTTCCCTACTTTCTCCGAACTGGAAGGATTTGAGATTGCGGGAGCGGACAAGAAGTTCTATCCGGCGAAAGCAAAGATTGTAGGACGTACCAACACAGTAGAAGTGTGGAGTGAAGATGTAGCCCAACCGGTTGCCGTGCGCTATGCTTTCCGCAATTATGTGGGAAATATCACGCTACGGAATACTTTCGGATTGAGTGCTTTCCCGTTCCGCACAGATACGTGGGATGATGTGAAATAAAGGCTTCTATAAAGAGGGTAATTACCCTGTTTACAGGAGCTATATATCCAATCTGTTGGGCATATAGATCCAACGTATTGGACATATAGATCCAATACGCAGGATATATAGCTCCTGCAAACAGGGGATATAAAGAAAGGAAATTATGAAACGATCCATCTTATCTATATGTATACTGCTGGCATCCGTTTCTCTGGTCTTCGCCAATATCTACAAGAAATATGACGTTAGATCGGGGTTATCGGGCAATTGTGTCCGGAGCATCCTTCAGGATAGCATCGGCTATATGTGGTTTGCAACGCAGGACGGGCTGAATCGTTTCAACGGTATCGAGTTCACCAACTACGGACATTCGTCAGAAAACGGTGGAAACAGTTATATGAATATAGTAACTATCTGCCGCCATCAGGATAACAATCAGATTTGGGTGGCCAGTACGGAAAAACTGTATTTATTCGATTCGCGGGAGGAGAAATTCTCCGTATTCGATACACAGACGGAAGACGGAGTGACAGTCAACAGTGTCTTCGGAATGGCATACGACAATGACGGGCAGTTATGGATCGGAACAACCAACGGACTGTTTGTCTACAACGAGAAAAAAGGTACGTTGAGGCAATATCTACATTCTCTTTCCGATCCTCATTCACTGCCGGATAATCACATATGGGTGATTTATAACGACTCGTTCGGGACTATCTGGATAGGTACCCGGAATGGGCTGGCGAAATACAACCAACGTACGGACAACTTCACAGGGTATATATCCGAGGGCACTTCTTTCGGACGCCCTGCCTGCAACGAGATTATCTCTTTGATGGAAAGTTCGCAGGGAGTGCTATGGGCGGGTACCTGGTACGGGGGACTGGCACGTTTCAATAAGGAGACAGGGCAATTCCGCTATTACTTCGGAGAAGGGGACACGCTTACCATTCCGCGCATCCGCACCTTGTTTCAACGGACGGCCAACTCTTTCTATCTCGGCTCCGACGACGGACTTTATACATTCAACACCACGACAGGAGAATGTCTGCCTACCGACGACGAACAAAACAAAGAAAGTATCTATGCCTGTTATCAGGACAGGGAAGGGGGATCTGGATCGGGACTTATTTCAGTGGGGTGAGTTACCTGTCTCCCAAGCATAAGGATATTGAGTGGTATTATCCCAATGGTACGGAAAATTCTCTTTCGGGAAATGTAATCAGCCAATTCTGCGAAGATCCCGACGGTAACATCTGGATTGCTACCGAAGACGGGGGACTGAATCTCTTTGATCCCCCCGCACGAAAAAGTTCAAAAACCATCTGTTGAGAAGCAGTAACCCTAACATCGGTTATCACAATATCCATGCACTACTATACAATGAAGGAAAAATTGTGGATTGGCAGTTTCTCACGGGGATTATATATCCTGGATACTCAAACGGGAAAAATGAAAAACTATCGCCATAACCGCGCAAACCCACATTCAATTCCTAACGACCATATCTACTCCATCTATCAAACGAAGGATGGCAGCATTTATCTGGGAACGCTTTCCGGATTCTGCCGGTATGACCCGGAAAGTGACTCTTTCCGAACATTGGAACCTTTAAGCCATATCTTTATCTACGATATGGTTGAAGACCAACATGGGGACATGTGGCTGGCAAGCAAAGGGACGGCATTTGGCGTTACAACCGCCAAACCGGTAAATTGCACAACTATCGCAACGACCCAGTAAATCCTGATTCTCCTTGTAGCAACTGGGTAATCCGTGTGTATATTGATCATAAGCAGCATCTATGGTTCTGTACCGAAGGCGGTGGTATCTGCCGTTATCACTATCAGGAGGACCGTTTTGAAAACTTCTCTACCAAAGAGAATCTGCCAAACAATATCATCTATGGCATACTGGACGACCAATCGGGTAACTATTGGCTTTCTTCCAATAGGGGACTGATCCGGTATGAGCCGCAGAACAAACGGGCACAACTCTATACCATCGAGGATGGATTGCAAAGCAACCAATTCAATTTCCGCTCTTCCCTCGCAAGCCAGTGACGGGAAATTCTATTTCGGTGGAGTGAACGGGTTCAATAGTTTCTATCCGTTCAAATTATCGATTAATAAGGTAAGACCTACGGCGTCTATCTCGGCGGTATATATGCACAGCCCCGACGACAAAGTAAGCCTTAGCAAGCGTATACCTGCTCTTAGCGGACAAGTAACGATTCCTTATCAGGTGGTATCGTTCGACATCGCATTCGAAAGTCTTAGTTATGTGGCTCCCAGCAAGAATTTATATGCCTACAAACTGGACGGTATTCACAAAGAATGGATATATACGGATAAACATAACGTATCTTTTCTCAACCTGCCTCCGGGTGAATATACTTTCCGTGTGAAAGCCAGTAACAACGATGAATATTGGAGCAATGACGACTGTTGCCTGCATATTGAAATTCTTCCTCCACCCTGGAAGACCATTTATGCCAAGATTTTCTATTTACTAATAGCGTGTGGCCTCGCATATTTCCTGATACAGCTTTATTTGCGTAAACAGCAGGCTGTGAAAGCAAGAAAGATGAAAGAGATGGAACAAATCAAGAATCAGGAATTGTTCCAGTCGAAAATTACATTCTTCACCCAAGTGGCACATGAAATCAAGACTCCGGTTAGTCTTATCAAAGCTCCGCTGGAAGCGATTTTGGAAACACATGAATGGAACAGTGAAGTGGAAAGCAACCTGTCTGTGATACAAAAGAATACCAACCGGCTGATGGAGCTTATCAAACAATTGCTCGACTTCCGCAAAGTGGACAAGGAAGGTTATACGCTTTCATTCAATGAAGTGGATATCAACCGGATGATAGAGGACATCATCGACCGTTTCCGTGCCATCTCCCTGACCGGAATCTCTTTCAGTGTCTCCCTGCCGAAAAGAACATCTGCAATATAATGTAGACCAGGAGGCGCTGACTAAAATTGTCAGCAACCTGCTGACAAATGCCATGAAATATGCCCGCACCCGCATTATGGTGATTTTGGACGAACATCTGTCTGCAGAAGGGCGTACGCTCTCCTTGTGTGTACGCGACGACGGTCCGGGTATTCCGCAAGAGGAATGCAGCAAGGTTTTCGAACCGTTTTATCAAGTGGGAAACACAGGAAACAACGGTTCGGGAGTAGGAATCGGATTGAGTCTCGTCAAATTGTTGGTGGAAAAGCATAAAGGAAAGGTTTATATCAATCCCGGCTATACGGAAGGATGCGAGGTATGTGTGGAAATTCCGTATTTGGAGAAAAGCATCTCTGTCAGCCCCTCCCATTACTTCCATGCCCGACAAGGTTCCCGCTTTGGAAGAAGAAGGCGAAACCCGCCGGTTACTCTCTTTTAGTAGTGGAAGACACGACGGACATGCTGGAGTTTCTGGCTAAGAATCTGGGAAATAGCTACACCATCCATACAGCCGCCAATGGCAAGGAAGCGTTGGAATGTCTGGAGACAACGACAGTAGATCTTATTATCAGCGACATCGTCATGCCTCACATGGACGGATTCGAATTATTAAAGTCCATCCGTTCCGACAATATGCTTTGTCATATCCCGTTTATCCTGCTTTCGGCACTCGACAGCATCGATTCAAAAATTGCGGGTCTTGACTATGGCGCGGACGCTTATATAGAAAAGCCTTTCTCGCTAAGCCACATGAAAGCCACTATCAATAATCTGCTGGAAAACCGGCGCATGCTGTTCAACCACTTTACAACTGTTCCGAATATGTCATACGACCAGACATTAATGAACAAAACAGACGTGAAATGGCTGAACACAATCAATGAAATCATTACCCGCAATTTCACCAATGAAGAATTTACCATCGACAAGATGGCAGAGGAGATGGCTATCAGCCGTTCCAACTTACAGCGCAAATTGAAAGGGCTGACCGGAATGCCGCCCAATGATTATATCCGGTTGATACGGCTCAAAACAGCCGGAGAACTTTTTTGCGGGAAGGGGAGTACCGGATTAATGAGGTCTGTTTCATTGTAGGATTCAATAATCCTTCGTACTTCGCCCGTTGCTTTCAGAAACAGTTCGGAATATTGCCGAAAGATTATGTGAAAGGTGGTGACATAACCCATTCCCAAAAGGGAACAACTTCAATATCCCCATAAGTTTCCTTCTGGTTGTAAGTAAGCAGTATCTTCTTTTCGAGCATCACATTTTCCAGTTCGAATCCGTACAGTTCACGTTTCAGGTTCATGTCATTCAGTTCATAGCAAACCTGAAAGCCATAAGCTTTCCCGTTTTTATACGCCAAAAAATCACATTCCGTCTTACTATTGTCGAATGAAATATTCATATACCCTTTATTTCTCAGCTCATTATAAACAAGATTCTCCAAGGCACTACCACTCTGCGGAGAATAACGAAAGACATTGGCTGAAACCAAGCCATTGTCAATGAAATAACACTTATGCTGGGAACGGGAAGTCTCTTTCAAAGAATAAGAAAAGTTACGTACATCTACGCAAATATAACTGTCACACAAAAAGTTGAGATAGGACGCAACTGTATTTTCATTGCTTTTCAGTGCCTTACCCACAGCCGGTATAGAAAAACGGCTCCCCATATTCTGCATCAAGTAACTGACCAGACGAAAGAACAAATGGGTGTCACGTATGCCACTATAAACGATGCAATCCTTCTGCACAATGGATTCGAAATAGCTTTTCAATAATTCCTGTTTGATGTCCTCATCAGCATCACCCAATACGATTTCAGGAAAACAACCTGTAGAAAGGACATTGTCCATGATACGCAGAACTTTCGGTGTTTGGGTATAACAATCAAGCAAAGTCGTTATTCCTTGCGAACGAAAAACTTCCCGAACAGAAAACGGACGCACTTCATTCTCGAAATAACGACCGGACAACAAGGCGGAAAAACGGTTCTGTAACAATTGCGAGTTAGACCCCGTAATATATATCTTTTCAAATATCTCAGTGTCATAAGCACTCTTTATGAATATCTCCCAATCACATAAATGTTGTACTTCATCCAAAAACAGGTATTTCACTTTCTCTCCCGTCAGACGTTCTGCATTTTCAATTACGCTGAATAATTTGGAAGAATCATCCCAAAATGGAATGAACTGCGGATCATCCAAATTAAGTACAAGAATCGACTTACCGCTCACTCCTGATTGCAAGAGGTCATTAATTAATAGTTTGAAGACAGTAGATTTGCCACAACGACGTACACCGGTCAGTATCTGAACATGACGCATCGTTTTCTTTTTCAAAAGATTGTCCATGATGTCTCTCGGACACAAGTGATCAAACATTTTGCCATTCCATTGGGCATTCTGGCGTATCAGGGTCTTTTCCATACCAAAATCAGTTTTTAATAACCTTCAATTCATGCAAATATAAGAACTTTATTTTGTTTACCTAACTATGTTTCGGTAAAATGAGTATTTACAGGAAACATAATTAGGTAAATAAGCCCTTTAATCTGGAAGGAGTGTTCTTTATAAAGAACGTTTTGCAGATAACACTTGGCGTAAATACCGGATCAATGAGGTTTGTTTCATTGTAGGATTCAATAATCCTTCGTACTTTGCCCGTTGCTTTCAGAAGCAGTTCGGGATATTGCCGAAAGATTATGTGAAGAAAGGAAACATTATCAGGGAAGTACACATTCTCAAGCATTCTCACTTCGATGAGAAAAAAACTCATTGTAATGAGAAAAAACTCTCACTACAATGAGAACTTTTTCTCATCGAAGTGAGAATATACCCTTGTCAGAATAGGCTGAAACAGCTCATGAAGCCAATAAAAGGGCGAGCAATAAAATAGGAAGTATAAAACTTCTGAATTCTATTAGTTCGCCCTCTTATATTAATTTTCTTACGTATTATCAAGAAGAAATATATCCCTGTTTGAATTATATTTTAATAAGAAGCTGTTGCCGGAATACCCTCTTTTTCCAATAAAGCCACAATACGGTCTAACTCTTCATGCGTAGCCTTTTGCAAATCGTGGTCGGGAGTCTCCCGGTCAATCGTATAAATCATCACTTGACGGGGAGCGATTTCTTTCACTGCTTCTATCCAGGGGAGCACATACTTGTCGGATGTATTATCCATGTCTTTTCCCTGATAACCTCCTTTCAGGAACATCGTCTGTACGATGCAGTTTCCTTTGAACTCTTTCATTCTTTCGATGATCTTCTTAACAGAATATTTTCCGTTAGGACGGTCCAACAGATGAATGTATTCTTCATCCACCGTATCCAGTTTCAGGATATTATTATCTATCTTGTTCAGTGCTTCGAATACGGCAGGGCGATCGATAAATGTAGAGTTACTCAATACGCTTACTTTCGCTTTTGGGAAATACCTGTCGCGAAGCGCAAGTGTATCTTCTATGATTTCCGGGAAGTGGGGATGCGCAGTCGGTTCACCGTTTCCGGCAAAGGTCAGTACATCGGGAGCGGGACCGTTTGCCTGCATGTCTTTTAGTTTCTCTTCGAGAGCCGTGCGGACTTCTTCACGGGTAGGAAGAAGTTTCTTCGTACGATGTTCGGCATTGAAACCACACTCACAATAAATGCAATCGAAAGAACAAACCTTACCGTCGTCCGGCAATAAATTGATTCCCAAAGAAACGCCCAAACGACGGGAATGAATAGGGCCGAAGATGGGTGAAGGAAAAATAATAGTCATCTTATTCTAATTATTTATTCATAAATCATAGCAAAGATAACCCAAAACTTATAGGTTATTCTATCTGTACGACCATTTTTTCATCATCCCAAACAAATTATTACTCTAACGCCACTCAAGAAACCACACGGAAATATTGATCCATTCTTCTCAAAAGCAGAATATACATATCACGTACTTCCCTTTGGGAATGTGTCGTGCTAAGCTCCTCCAGTCTATCGTGCAGACTATGCAATTCGTTCGTCAAACGTTTCTTTATACTATTATGTTCAGTAGCTTCCTGCATAATATCCAGCCACGCTTCCAAACATATCAGCTGAATATCCATCTGTTCATAACTAACGGCAGACTGCGGATCAAAACCATTAAACAATCCTTTATAAAGATCCCGGAAAAAATCAATATCGTCATACCCCTTCCGGTCACTCTGCAACGCCTGCAATCGAAGAGCTGAAATTGTCTTTACACTCAACAATTGTTTGAACAACTTCGCCAGTTCCGGATACAGAAGATTGTTTCTTGTTTCCAACAAATTCTCTTTTACATAGGTACATTCCATCTTTTTTAACAGAAATGAAATAAATAGTTGTCCAAATCAAGCATTGCCTGACGCTGTGCATCTGCCGGTTGAGAACTACCCACCACCTTTGCCATTTCCATCAGATAACTCCCATACAGACGAATAGCCTTTTCTGTATATATCAGTGAGCGAACTCCCTTTATCGTATTTCTTCCCCTTATACACAATCTTGTCCAACCGACTCACTACAGTCTGTAAATCCGATATTTTGACCGTATAATCTTCTGGAAATGAAGAATTAGAATTCTCCTTCCCTGATGGTTGGAATAAACGAATGTGATCTGGTAAATTATGCTCTATCCATTGGCGGAGCTTCTCCCGTTCATCATAACAATTTTGGTCTCCTTTGAAAGGATGATAACCAAAATAAATAGTACGGCAATCATCATCTCCAACTTTTAAAGTCTTTCCACACGAACTTTTCGATAAACTTCTGCGCAAACCTAAAAGATATCCAATTTCTTCCGTTATTTCATTTTGCAACAATTCTTTTTCCACTTCTTTAGAATAACGGTCAGCCAAAATACGCGAATCCGAGGCACCGCAACTTAACAGATAGTCGTCTAATTTTCCTTTTAGGAATCCATGTCCGATATTCAGACGACATGAAAGTATTTCTCCGGTACGAGGATGACAGATAAAGTCACTTTTAATCCCCGGTATTCTCAAATCATAAGATATAAAAGCACGTTGTTCCGCCGGAATTATCTTTCGGTCTGCATACCTTACTTGTAAAGACATCATTAATACCAGCTTTATGGAAGGCGGTATTCCATGCTTCCCACTCCCTTCCTTTTTACTGCCTGGAAGTATTCCTTCGGAAAAAGCGTATCTACATAAAAAGTAAGCGGTTTCGACATATCCCAACGAAGAATTAATGAATCTTCTACCATACAATAAGGATCTTGGGAATAATCTTTGAAACTCAATGTCCGGTAGGGTATTCTGTAATCTGCCAGGCGGATCTGATCTTTTTTCAGAGGTAGCAAGCGTACTGCACAAGTGACTTCCAAAGGCATACTACCTTCAGGCAATATAATGGCAGAACTGGACAGCATATATCTTTCCGCTTCAACTCCATGATAGCGCCTGACCGTAAACGACACACCTTCTTCAAAAGGATGTATTTTTGTTAACTCCGACAGTTCCGGAACCAACGAACGGATAAAAGCTATGATTATAACTGAACCAGTCATCGCCAGTCATCAGATACTCTGTTATCCGAATAATAGCTCCCTGCTCTTTTTGAATAGGCCACCACTGGATAACTTTTTACCGGCAGGTTGCATATTTGACAACGAGAAAGATTGCTGATATGTGCTTTTTTCATCTAAAATACGCTCTGTATAAAACGGTTTTTGAAAGCAAATTGTAGCTTTATCCGGAGATATAATACGCACTACTCCCAGTCCGTCAACCGGACGATTCAACAAATCAAACCCTCGGTCTATCTGTCCACTGACTTCAATTTCCCGCCCGATATATTTTTCGGGTATTTCCAAATAGATTTCTTTTTCCGCTACATACACAGGAAACACACCGTCGATCTTATCCATCCCGGCAACAAAAAACTCGTCAAATGACTTGACGGAATCCTGTGCCTGAAGCAAAGCTGTGACACACAACAATATACCAATCACATATCTTCTTCTCTTCATGAATTTCTTTATTTACTTTTCATCATTAAAACAAAAATACTATCTACAAGAAACATTGCCCGTTTTTTGGCAACCGGATCCGTAATCTTATGGCTATAATCAAGACTTTCCTCCTTTATTCTATTCAAAGCCTGCATGATGGAAACCAATAATCTCGACGAAGTTATCTTTTTCTGATCTATCCAACAATTTAACAAGTTTACTCACATAAAAGCAGCTGCACTTTATACTTGGCGTCACTTACAGGAATATTGTCAGCCCATTCGGTAAATAATTCTTTATGTATGCTTTCCAAAAACTCATCTACAGACAACATATCCTCACAAACATTCTCCGTTCTTTCCACTTCCCGGAGGGAACGAATCATTTCCGACATCAGCTCTTCATAAAAAGCGATCGAACTCCCGACTACCATTTATTTCTAATTTAGCGGTAAGTTTTTCATCAAACATCCACACAGGCGGTTGTAATATATAAAGCCTGTATAAAAGCTCATAACCTTCTTATTGTAATCGGCTTTTTCAGGTATGTAAATATTCTCATCATCCGGCTCAGCAAGACGTTTCCCGCCCAAATGAGACAAAACGTGCTGTACCCACTGTTTATAATGCTCCAATACCGCTTCATAACGCCCCTGTAATACACGCAAAGACGTTTTATCCGTCACATTCCAGACATCCGGATGTTCACACAAATATTTCAAGTTCTCTATTCCCTGTGTATTAACCATAACATGGTCATTACCCAAATCTTCTGCCTGAGCCCTTACATCCATTCTGCCCGAAAAAATGTAATGAGGGATCTTTCTGTTTTTCTGATTCCAAAAGGCTCCTGTTCTTTTCTCTTTCAGAAGCATCTTTACCCGGAAATATACGATAGCCCCATTCAATAGCCCACTTATCATATTCACCGACACGTACCCTCCTGTTTCTCAAATCAACTTTATCTTGAGGACGCAAAGCATAATTACACCGCACATAATCCATTATGGAACTACCAATACTATATTGACTTAAAAAGTCATTATCACGTAATTGATCGATGGAGTAATGAGAACTACCCAGAAAGTTATGTTCCAATCCTAATGTATGACCCACTTCATGTGTCAGCACTTGTTTTATCTGTTCGTATTGCAAAGAGTCCGGCAACTCTATATTCCATGCCTGCGGATCATTCGCTCCACATTGAGCAAAATACCATTTCTGTTCCAAATTCAAGACACTGCAAAAAATACCGATGTGGCAAGCAATAATCTCACCGGACCGGGGTTCGCATGGAGTCGGTCCATAAGCGTTATTTTGTCCTGATATCTTCCATGAGATGATGAACGGATAAGTACTGTCATAAATACTAAAATCAGGATTTTCCTCAACGGTAGGAGCCAGCCGTGCATCAATGGCATTCTTAAATCCGGCTTGCTCGAAAGCAGGACGCCAGTCACGCACCGCTTCAATGATACAGTCGATGTACTTTTCCGGTGTATTACGATCTATATAAAAAATAATAGGTTGTATGGGTTCTACCAGTTCCCCCCTCATGTATCTTTCTTCATCTTCCGCCCTTATTTCCAGCCGCCATCGTTTGACAACAGATTTCCGAATAGCAGGCTGATTCCCTTTGAAAACACTCCTTGCTGATAGAAAAATAAGCTCCGGTATTTGCAGCAACTGCCTCCAACGGTCTTTTTTGACAGTAATTTTATGCAGATACCTGTATCCCAGTCTCCAATATAAGGAGGTGCAACAGGCTTACCTGGTATTTTTCATTGACGAACTTCGATAAACTCGTGATGCGTGTATCAACAAGCGGTTGTCATATCCTTTCAATTTCCTTGATATAATCTTTCTCTCTTAAACGCGTACCTATCAATAAATCAAAAGATACAATATCAAGAGTAAACAAAGGAAAATCTTTTAATACTTCACCAATCTCTATCAGGCTGCTTCCCTGATTCCTAGCTTTAATCGGTAATATCTTATAAAGCCTTTCATTCCCACGTTGGGCGGCGATTTTTGCATACGTTCCTTCAGGATTTTCTATCACCCCTCTCATGTTGTGGATCTATCATCCACAATTCATCACCCTGTTTACGGAAACTGAAAAATACCGGACCTATCATGTCACCCGCATATCCGAATTTCTTTTCCATATCCCGGTCCGGACGGGCAGGAGCTGTCAGGATAGTTGTCGTTACGGCAAACTCACGTCCAATCAATGAATCCGGGATTTCCCAATAGATATGTTTATCACTTCGATAAGTAATAAACATACCAGGAATAACTTCCACTGGTGCTTCTTCTTTAATAAAAGTTGTAATACTTTTGCTGTTGCCCGTACAGACAAGTACAGACAACAGCAAGAAATACAGCACTGATAATTCCTTTTAGCATAAAGAGCGGTTTATACTATTCATAATTATAGCTAATATCAACAATCTTCCCAATAGGCTGATCGGGATCTTCGTAAACACAAATGCTGTTTTCTTCACGAGCTACATCACCCGCCACTGTCAATTGCAATTCTACAACTACACCTTTGGCAGCAGTATTGATACCCAACCCGACGGACATGCCTAGTTTCTCCTTATATTCGCCCGTTTCCTCATCGTCATCTTCCTCTCTCACACTTTCAGGGTCCTTAAATTTTAAACTAACTATCTGTGCTGACGGATCAGTTTCATAAGTATAAAGTTCAATTGCTCTTCCGCGATCAAGATCAATGCGATATAATTTATTACCCGATGTCATAAATATAAGGTTTGCCGTATACGCGTAAGAAGCTGCAAATTTTGCTGTTTCTACATTTACTTCGGACGGTAAAAAGCAATCGTATACCGGGCAGCACAAATCGGATCTTCATCTTGCGCACTGAATTTAAACACAGTCAGCTCTTTTCCGTTCCGGGAGAAGCAATCGCATAAGCAAAATTTCCCCAATTTCCCCCGTAACAATATCATGTATTTCTAAAGACGGATCAATTACATCCGGATCAAACAAATTAGATTCGTCTGACATTGAATACGTGGATACAGGCTTCTGGTCACTCCATTTAGTACCATAATTACGTATATTTTGAGTAGCCTGATTCATCATATAATCATAATAACTCGGAATAGATGCACTAAGAAAACGATGATTTTCAGAATCAAAAAACAAAAAGCCTCCTCCATACGAACCATAAGCGGAAATAGCAGGAAACTCACTTTCTTTTTTTACCGAGAATGGTACACAAAACCCATCCATAGGAGCACAATATGCTTTTCCACTATTTACAAACAATTCACCATGAGTACTCATCTTATAAAACTCAATATTCAACGGTTCCCCTTTTCCCGTCGGTTCAAAAAGTATTTTATTCGACGGATATCTCGTTATTAAAGTACTTGGAGTCAATAAGGCCAAGTCCTGATCGGTTACTACCATTAACGCCGGACTTACTTTAAAACCAAAAAAAACTAGCATACTACTCAAATACGAATCCCCATAGTTTTTTCTTGCACTTACCGCCAAAGGTTTTCCTTCTAACGGAAATGACTGATTCAGTTCTGATTTAAAGACATCCGGATAAACATAATATCCTCCCGGAGTACCCTCTATCGCTCCTAATACTCCCTTTCCTTCTTTTTTTCCTGCAATACAAACCAGCAAGGATTTAAAGGACGAATAATTGCAACTTCACCTATCTGATACCAGGTTGTTCCATTCTTTTTATTCGTAATGACCAACATTAAACCTATATTTTCCGATTCATAAGGCTCGACTGTTACTTTACATTCTTTGCCTACGGAATAATCTTTATAATCACTAAGTCTGTCCGACCCCGCTTTCTTTCCTTCAATTGTTTTTTTCTTCCATTGAAACACAAGGTTTTCCTCATTTTGCTCCAAAGTCTGAGAAATCTCGGGTATAATTGAAACTTCCACTGCTTCCTCTTTAGGCATACGTACCTTCGTTTCAGGTATTACGATATCCATCGTATTTACATCATGATAATCGTAATCTCCCTTGTCATCGTAACAGCCTGTTTGCAATAAAGCCGCTCCGATAAAACTTACTATACAGATGATATATTTCCTCATAACGTTTCTTTTTAATCTTATTCATATTCTATTTCATCACCTTCTTCACCTAAAATCGGCGGATTCCCCGCCTCCTTATATTCTCTATAAGCTTGCTTGATTACATCAATATCTTCATCTTCCAAGTCATCCCATACACGTTGACATACATCCATAATAAACATATATTTAGCATCGCTATAACTGCCAAATCCCACATAATCACTCCATTCGGTCGGTTTCAACTCCCATCTGACATTTAAAACGATTTGATTCTTTTCTACCAGACCTTTATCAAACTGATGAAGAGGGTTATTCAAATCAAACTCCAGATAACAACCATAGATATTTCTACCTGCCTGTACTTTCGGACGATTTATTTTATAATAGAATATCTGGCAAACTGTATCAAGGTCAGTATATGTATACTTGCTTTCCAATAATACATCCACTGAATTCTGATAATCATTATTCGGAGTTACTTTCACACAGAAATCACGATTCTCTTTCAAAAAATCTCCTTGTATTCTTACCTCAAAACTGTCTACAGCATAAGGTTCTTTTTTCACATAATCCGTATCAACCAAAGTACGGACATGCGTAGTGCTACCATAGAAATTGATACGAGGTGTCTGGTCATATAAGTCTATCTCGTTTTCACTGCATCCTACATAAATGCCGCAAACAAGAATAGCTAAAAACAAAATATATAATACGTTTCATAATGCTTCATCATTTAGAGTTGTTTCCAAAAATATACTCATATCATCCGGCAACGTCATCGATAATGGGCTTCAGTCATCGTTTCAATCCCACAACCATAATAAGTGCTATAATTATGCGCTTTCAAGAAATAGAAAAGTTGACCTTCCGCGAAATATTCTTTCCTATATTCTTTCATTATCTCATTAATACGTTTAGTCTGGTTTTTTGTCTTCTTCCGAAGTATTATCAAGGTCATCATATCCGATAGACGATATCTCATCACTATAAGAAATACCACGTGCAAAACGTACGGTATTTAGTGCATCAGCACTTTCCGATGCAGAAGGAACACATTCTGCAACAATATAATACATTTCGGGTAAGCGTATCAAAGGGATAGCGTCAGCACCGGAATAAGCATATCCGCCATTCAAAGGTTTCTGATTATATTTTCTACAAAAAACATCTGTCCGACTTGCCCCATTAATAACCTCAAACATTTCCGTATTTTTTCTCCAGTCAGTATTCCCTGCATCGGCAGTTTCATAGAAGAATTTAAATTTATCTCCATCCAGATAGAAATGTTGCTGAGTATTGGTATTCTCCATATCCATATAATTTCCAATAAGCAAATTGGAGAATTCATTGACTGTTATTCCAAATATTTGCTCTGCGTAGCGTATGGAATTGTAATTGGAAGCAGTCTGCGATTTATACAATGTAAAATACTTAGAGGCAGCAATTACTTGTTTAGCGTACTCTGTGGCCAATCCTTTACTTTCCGCATCACCTTTGTAACAATATACACGAGCCAGCATAGCTTTAACCGCATATAAATTCATACGAAACTCACGATTGACAAGAAAATGATTTTTATCTGTAAAATCTTCATCCGTCTGATCGGTAAAGAAATCAAGAGGATCACTCTCTTTCAGTAATTTTTCAGCGTCATTCAAATCTTTGAGAATAGCGTCTACCACTTCGCTGGCTGGTAAAACAGGGTAGCATCTTTATCAAAAGCAATACGGTAGGGTATAGCTTTGGATGCAGGATGTTTCTTTATAAACAGGACCGAACATACGCAACAAATCAAAGTGAAGAAAAGCGCGAAGCCCGAGTGCCTCTCCCTTCATAGTTTCATAATAGCGTTCGGTAACTAAACATCTTTTTATTTTTGTCTACGTACTCCAAGAAGTTATTAATATTGGCTATGATGTTATACATCGTTGAGTAAATCCCATTCTTCTTACTCAAAAACATGTTCTCATAATCGAATACGATACTTTGATCGAAAACAGCATTTGTATTATACCCCGGATAATCGGAATATAATCCTGCCAACTCATCCAAATAAGCATAAGTCAAGTCTCCGGCATACAATGTCGTGGTTCCCAACTTCAAATAAATACCTGTAAGCGCATCCTTAAATCCTGATTCCGACTCAAATTGCTTGTCGGTAGGAATAGAGAAGTTCGGAGATACATCCAACCAGTCGCTGCAAGACATAAGTCCCAGCATTGTTGTTGTTAATAGTATATATATTATCTGTTTCATACAAATAGGTTTTTAATTAGAAAGCAACATTCAAAGCAAAAGTAAACTGACGGGAATACGGATAGTACAAACCTCTTTCGCGTTTCACTGTAGACCAATAGAAAAAGTCTTCCATATTAAACGTCACTTTAGCGGAGCTCAATCCCCAATGGCTGATAAATTTTGTATTAGTACGATCCATGCGATAGTAGACAGACAACGAACTTCCCTGGAATATATTTTCATCCATGATAAACCGAGGAAGTAGCTTTCGTTTCCAAACCGTTAGGATTAAGAACACGGAACTGTGCCTTATCACCCGGTTTCGCCCAACGTAGCTGAGTTACCCGTCGATCTACATTATATTTCAAATTAGCATTTTCCACCTTGTCAAGCAAGGTCTGATTATATACCTGACCGCCAAACTGATACCTGAAGCTGACATCTGCTCCCCCAACCTCTGTATGTAAAGGAAGAATTAATATATCCTTGCCATTTAGGGTTCTGTATTACCAATA
>VOFK01002449.1_pt1 | contig 36492 bp, 51 predicted proteins | sample 5384121 | NCBI WGS metagenome assembly VOFK01 (sample SAMN12384730, study PRJNA508395) | human gut metagenome | isolation source: healthy gut J | host: Homo sapiens | reverse complement strand
ATCGGTACTTCGTTCGGTTACGACATTGCTAATGCCAGAGTGGCCAGCATGACGCAGACCGACGTGGCCGACAGCAGCGCGATCTGGCTGCCGCCGTTGATCGCGTCCCCGCCGAAACAGCGGATGACCACGTAAAGCAGCAGCGTCAGCACCGCGAGCGGCAGCACCGACACCCACGGCGAAGGCAGCTTCACCGCGTTCTTTCCCGATTCCGGATTCCCATTAACCATACGGACGGCAAAATACGAAAAACTTTACCACATATCCGCACGCCCGGCACCGGGGGTAACCATTTCGACCGGAAGATATGCGCGTGCAACTTTTCCGGGCGCATTGTTTTTTATTTCCGAAATTTTATCTATTTTTGGTAAAAGATAGCGACGGATATGGCGGCACAAACAATCAAAAAGATCTTCCGGTTCTACCTCGACGGGTTCCGGAGCATGACCGTAGGCAAAACCCTGTGGGCCATCATCCTGGTCAAGCTGTTCATCCTGTTCCTCAATCCTCAAGGTATTCTTTTTTCCCGATTTTCCTGGCCGGCCAAAGCCCCGAAGAGCGCAGCCGCTCGGTGATGAAGGAACTTAACCCCCGACAAATAACTTACGCTTATGCTAGTCGGATTATCTACAAACGGTGATTCGCGTGCATTGCCAGCAATACGTAGCACCGAAAAACCACCGTCCAACACACCGTCTTCCAATGTAATCACTAATTCGTGATCTGCTTTCAGTTCATCCATCAGTTCGTTGTCTACACCGGTGATGGAACGAGGATTGATAAGCGTTGCGTCAACGCCTGCCTTTTTCTTTCAGCAATGACAGAACTGACTGACCTAATCCAAAGAAGGAACCTAATGCAACGATAGCTACTTTGGAACCGCGGTGGACAACTTTATAACGATTGAGAACGCTGTAATCGGATTCCACAGACTCGCCACAGCTAATCACATCTGTTGCAGGTACACGGATAGCGACCGGATGCTCATTCTGACGGATACCCCATTCCAACATGGTAAGATATTCCTCTTTACAAGTGGGTGCCAAGTAAACCATATTGGGGATATTGCTGATCAGTGGAATATCGAAGAAGCAGAGGTGAGTAACATCATTCATGCCGGATAATGTTCCCCAAAATACCAACAAAACTGCCGGGTTGTTATTGATACAGAGATCTTGCGAAAGTTGATCGTATGAACGTTGGATAAATGTACTATACACTCCGTAAACAGGTTTTCCGCCATTAGCCGCGATACCCGAAGCAAGTGCTACCGCGTGTTCTTCGGCAATGCCGACATCTACAAACTGCTTGCCTGCTTCCTGGCGACGGTCGGGGAGTAAATCCGAGAACGGCAGGAGTACCCGAAGTGATTGTTACCACCCGCTTGTCTTCTTTCATTTTTTTCAGCAGATATTGAGCGGTTACTTCGCTATAATCTTCCGCAGTTTCGCCAAACTTGATTCTCCGGTTTCTATATTGAACGGAGTACGCCAATGGTAAGTCTCTTTGTCCAGTTCTGCGCGTTCATACCCTTTACCTTTCAGGGTATTAATATGTACTACTATCGGATGCTGAATATCTTTCACTTTGGAGAAAGCCTCAACCAATGCTTCCACATTATTGCCGTCGTTCACGTACATATAATCCAATCCTATAGCCTTGAAGAAATTACATTCGCACTGACCGTTGCTGTCACGCAAATCTTTCAGGTTCTTGTAAAGACCACCGTGATTCTCGGCAATAGACATTTGATTGTCATTGACAATAATAATCATGTTTGTACCAAGCTCCGCCACATAGTCCAATCCTTCAAATGCTTCGCCGCCACTTAAGGAACCGTCGCCTATCACGGCTATGATATTCTCATTACCGCCGGTCAGGTCGCGTCCTTTCGCCAATCCGCTAGCCAGGCTGACGGAAGTGGAAGTGTGACCGATAACAAAAAAATCATGCTTACTTTCATGTGGCTCGGAATAACCGGATACGTTGTCATACTCTGCCGGATAGAGGAAAGCATCTTTCCGTCCGGTCAGCATCTTATGCACATAACTCTGGTGCGATACGTCAAATACAATTTTGTCTTTGGGCGAATTGAAGACATAGTGCAAAGCAATAGTTGCCTCCACCATTCCGAAGTTAGGACCGAAGTGTCCGCCATGTTCACTTAACTTTTGCAGGAGTGATGCACGGATTTCATTACTTAAATCATTGAGTTCTTGAAACGATAACTTCTTTACGTCTGCAGGAGAGTAAATATTTTCTAAATACATATCAATTTGTTTTTTTACGTTTATACCTACTATCTTTATCACACTGCAAAGATACTGCTGATTTTAGATTCGGTTTGTATATAGATTACGGATTATTTTACCTATATTACCGACCTTGGAAAATGTGACTGATGATAAACCTAAAAATAGTAGATAATATATATTGGTTTTTAGTTTCGACTTTTCTTATTTTGTTTAATGATTCTTTAGTTACTTCTCCTAATAAACTTGGCGTTCGTAAAAGCAGGAAGTTTGACTTTGGCTTCTCTGGTTTTGATACTTACTTCATTCCTTAAATAGGTTAGAATAGATATTATAGCAGATTGATAAAAAACAGAAATCTGTAATTCGGGTAATAATGTCAGTAATTCATCTACATACAGTCTCTTTATTTCACCCTATTTTTGCAACGTAGAAAATAGATAATCAATTATTTAATTATTAAAAAACGCAAGAGATATGAAACGGATTTTATTATTAACAGCTGTATTTATTATGATGCTCGGAACTAATTTTTCTTCTGCACAGACAGATGCAGATAACTTTTATAAAAGTGATTTGGTAAGTGTGGAGAAAGTTTCTTTTTTTCCAACCAGTATAAAATGAAGGTAGCCGGAAATCTGTTTCTGCCTAAGAACATGAAAAAGAAGGGAGACAGATACCCTGCAATCATTGTCGGACACCCTATGGGAGCAGTCAAGGAACAGAGTGCGAACCTTTACGCAACTAAAAATGGCGGAGCGGGGTTTTTGTCACACTCTCCATAGACCTTTCTTTTTGGGGTGGGGAGCGAAGGTGAGCCGCGTAATGCCGTTCTGCCGGAAGTTTATGCGGAAGACTTTAGCGCTGCGGTAGATTTTCTCGGTACACGTCCGTTTGTCGACCGGAATCTAATTGGTGTAATCGGTATTTGCGGCAGTGGAAGTTTCGCTATCAGTGCGGCAAAAATAGACCCTCGTCTCAAAGCCATTGCAACAATCAGCATGTATAATATGGGTACTGCCAGCCGTAACGGATTGAAGCACTCATTGACTCTGGAGCAGAGAAAACAAATTATGGCGGAAGCGGCAGAGCAGCGTTATGTTGAATTCCTAGGTGGAGAAACAAAATATACAGGTGGTACAGTGCACGAACTGACAGAAAAATCCGGCCCGATAGAACGTGAATTTTATGAGTTCTACCGTACACAAAGAGGAGAATTCACACCAGAAGGAGCAACTCCGATGACAACAACTCATCCAACCCTTTCAAGTAACGTGAAATTTATGAATTTCTATCCTTTCGCAGATATTGAAACGATTTCGCCCCGTCCCATGCTTTTCATTACCGGAGAAAATGCCCATTCGCGTGAATTCAGTGAGGATGCCTATCGACTGGCTGCCGAGCCTAAAGAACTGTATATAGTGCCCGGTGCAGGACACGTAGACCTTTACGACCGTGTAAGCCTTATACCATTCAGCAAACTGGAATCTTTCTTCAAAGGAGTATCTGAAGAAATAAGTAGTTTTTCTTGTGATAACAGGAAATGTAAATGTGACTTTTGAAATAACAGACTAAAAAATAAACTAATGGAACAAATAAGAAATCAAGAATACGGAGGCGAACGTCCTCTGTTTGCAACCCACGACCTTCAACTGGAAGATGTGACGATTCGCGCTGGTGAATCCGCACTGAAAGAATGTAGTAACATCATAGCAATCAACTGTCGCTTTGAAGGAAAATATCCCTTTTGGCATACCAATGGTTTATAGTGAAGAACTGTCTCTTTACAGAAGGGAGCCCGTGCCGCGCTGTGGTATTCCCAAAGTCTGCAAATGGCGGATACCTTGGTGGAGAGCCCCGAAGATGTTTCGCGAAATGAACGGGATAAAACTCGAAAATGTACAGTTGCCCAACGCTTTGGAAACATTTTGGTATTGTCGTAATATAGACTTGAAGAACGTGCAGATAGACAAGGCGGATTATCTTTTTATACATAGCGAGAATATCAATATCCAGCACTACGCCCAAAACGGAAACTATTCATTCCAGTACTGTAAGAACGTGGAAACCGTAATGCGGTTATCAACTCCAAAGATGCATTTTGGAATACGGAGAATGTAACTGTCTATGATTCCGAACTGAATGGGGAATATCTAGGCTGGCATTCTAAAAACTTACGTCTGGTAAATTGCAGGATTTCGGGCACACAGCCACTTTGCTATGCACATGATCTGGTCATGGAAAATTGTACAATGGCGGAGGACGCTGACCTCGCTTTTGAACACAGCAGTGTGAAAGCAACGATTAAAAGCCCGATTCACAGCGTGAAGAATCCCCGCACGGGGAGCATTATTGCCGAAAGTTTCGGGACAATCATCCTGGACGAGAATCTCAAAGCACCGGAAATTGTGAATTGAAACTTTGGGACGAACTGACTTGTTTTGATTGAAATATGAAGTACGACTTCGATGAAATAATTCCACGCCGAGGTACGAATTCCTATAAATGGGATTCTGCCGGAGATGCAGATATATTGCCGATGGGGTAGCCGATATGGATTTCCGTACGGCTCCCCTGTTGTGAAGCGTTGAGGAAACGGGTGGAGCATGGTATCTTCGGATATGTCCGTGTACCGGATGCATACTATGCGGCGGTGACAAACTGGTTTGCAAGGCGACATGACTGGCAGATAGAAAAAGAATGGATTATTTATACCACGGGAGTAGTACCGGCATTGTCTGCTGTCATTAAGGCACTGACAGTCCCCGGAGATAAAGTAATGGTACAGACACCCGTATATAACTGTTTTTTTTCTTTCCTCTATCCGCAATAACGGATGCGGGATGATTGCCAAATCCGCTGATTTATAGAAATGGAACCTATCAGATAGATTTTGCGGATTTGGAACAAAAAGCGCCGACCCAAATGTAAAGGTTCTATTGTTATGCAACCCGCATAATCCTGCCGGAAGGGTATGGACAAAGCAGGAACTTACCCGTATCGGTGACATCTGTATCCGAAACAATGTGTGGGTAGTAGCAGACGAAATCCATTGCGAACTTGTCTTTCCGGGACACACCTATATTCCTTTTGCTTCTATCTCACAAGAATTCCTGATGCACTCCGTCACTTGTACCTCGCCCAGCAAAGCCTTTAACCTGGCAGGGCTTCAGATTGCTAATATCATTTCTGCCGATACGGATATACGAACGAAAATAGATAAAGCAATCAATGTCAATGAGGTTTGTGATGTGAACCCGTTCGGGGTGGAAGCGTTAATGGCAGCCTATAACGACAGTAAGGAATGGTTGGAAGAGCTGAAACAATACTTGTTCGCCAATTACAATTATTTGAGGGCATACTTCGCAGAATATCTTCCTGAATTTCCAGTGTCGATGTTGGAAGGCACTTATCTGGTTTGGGTGGACTGTTCAGTGCTGAATCAGTCATCGGATGAGATAGTGAAAACCTTGTTGGAAAAAGAAAAAAAAAAAAAAAACGAGGGGCGGCTTGTACGGAGAGGCTGGTGAAGGATTTATCCGCATCAACATCGCTTGTCCGCGACAGCAGTTGATAGAAGGATTAAACAGATTGAGACGGGCCTTGAAATAATAAAATTAAAACTTATCCGGGACTTGACAAACGCTTTTTTATTTCGTATATTTGTAGTCTGGAAAAGGATGAAACCAATGAATAATGAATGAAAAAATAGACGAAATATGAATATGAAATGGATAGAAAATAGTATAATATTACAACGAACTTAGCTCATTCCCCTTAGCTTATACTAAAGGATAGAACGGCAGATATACCCCAAAGGTTGCAAACTTTACAGAGTTTGCAACCTTTTTTTGTTGCATATTATTGATGCTAAATTCGCAAATCCGGATTTTAAAGTTTATAATAAACGGAGGGGACGTTTATAATAAACGGTCACAGTATTTATTAATAACTCTATCAATGTTTAAGTAGTAAGTTGTTGCCTTTTTTGTATTACCTTTTTCTTAAGGGTAGGAACTTTATCATTTGTGGTGATAATAGTTGACATTATGACCAGGCGATTAAATCTAACAAATAGACTTTGAATGCATACTTCCCACCTGTCTGAAACTTCACGAAGCAGGATAATTAAACCATTGCTTCGTTCTATGCACAACCCGGAATTGCAAGGCAAATTCCGTGAAATGCTTACTGCTTTCTATACTGTACTGAAAGATGCTGACCCATGGTTGCGTTTCGTCTTTATCACCGGAGTTACCAAATTTGCTCAGATGGGTATATTCAGTACTCTCAACCAACTGATAGATATAAGTTTCGATCCACAATACAATGCTCTTTGTGGCATGACCCGCCTGGAAATTGAAGCCAATTTCGTCCCGGAACTGGAATGGTTGGCAGAAAGGAACAGTTTGACGAGAGAAGACTGCATGGTGTATCTCACCCGTATGTATGACGGATACCATTTCAACTATTTCCGTAAGGAAGGCATGTACAATCCGTTCAGTATCTTGAACGTGCTTCGAAGCGGAATGTTTGAGAACTACTGGTTTGCCAGTGGTACCCCCACCTTTCTGGCTGAAATGCTGAAGAAAACGCATTATGACTTGCGTGAATTGGACGGATTGGAAGTGATTGCCGCCTCTCTTACCGACGACCGTGCCGATGTGAACAACCCCGTGCCGATGATTTATCAAAGCGGTTATCTGACTATCAAAGGATATGACACAGAATTACGTCTCTACAAATTGGGTTACCCTAATGATGAAGTGAAATATGGATTCCTTAATTTTATCACTCCGTTTTATACTTCGTTAGACGAATCGAGAACTCCCTTCTATATCGGGCGGCAATTTGTAAAAAAAACTTAGGGCAGGAGATGTCGAGGTTTTCCTCACCCGTCTTCGTGCTTTCTTTGCCGATTTCCCCTACGAGTTGAATGATAAAATGGAGCGCCATTACCAAGTGGTATTCTATCTCGTTTTCAAATTATTGGGGCAGTTTGTTGACGCCGAAGTGCAAAGTGCTTTGGACGTGCCGACGCTGTGGTGAAAACGGCTAATGCTGTTTACGGCTTCGAATTCAAACTGAATGGTACCGCGGAAGAAGCATTGGCACAGATTGATAATCGCGGCTATCTCATACCTTATACCGCCTATGGTTGCCGTATGGTGGAAATAGGTGCGGAGTTTAGTAAAGAAAGAACGTAACTTGAGCCGTTGGTTAGTGGAAGAAGAGGAGTAAGCGGAATTGATGAACTGATAAATAAGAGTATAATATATAAATTCAAACACGCGAATTGGTTACGTTCTCTATTCTTGTTTCCTTAGGCAGCTGTGAGTCACAAGAAAAAGGACATATACAGGGAAACGTCAATGTGGGAAATAATAAAGATACATTGTTGGCTGTCGTAACACAGCTATTGCCATTCATCAGTGTATACCAAATGTGAATTGGAAAATGTTATTTTTTAGTGATTTGTATATTTTGATATTGTTCTATTTTATATATTTTCTTATAGCAACATGATCGTTGTTTTGATTCGAAAAAAGGCATATTTATGAATGTTGGTGACTGAATATGCTTTTTGTCGTGTTTGTATATTGATTATTTATACAGTTTAGCTATTAGTGGAAGAATTGTTTTTTTTAAGGGTGAATAGCTTTTTTATGAGGAATGAGGTGTGTGTAACTATTTGTAATTCTTGTGATTATATATTGATGTGTGTCGCTTTTTAATAGTGCTTGCTATTTGCTGTGTGTTGTTTGATAATTAATAATACTCTCCTCTTTTTTTGTCTGATCTTGATTTGTTTTATAGACTTATCTAATAAATATGCATATCTATTTTGTTTTTCAATAAATGGTGTATTCTTTCGATTCATAAAAACAAATATATGTTAATGTGAAATACATTTTACGAACTAATTTTTTTTAGGATATGTTGTTTTCGTGTAGATGATAAACAAAACGTCACATTAAATTATATTCGATTATGAAAAAAGTCTATTATTTTATTAGCTTGTGTATTGGGCGCATTTTCAGCGAAGGCCCAAACAGTTATTGAAAGTACTAAATTTTACGGATAATTGGTCGGTGGGAATCAATGCCGGTGCAGTGACTCCGCTTACTCATAGTGCTTTCTTTAAAAGTATGCGTCCTGCTTTTGGAGTAGGATTCTCGAAACAGTTGACTCCTAATTTCGGCTTGGGATTCCAGGGAATGGGGTATGTGAATACAACCCAAAGTAAAACTGCTTTTGATGCTTCTGATGTAAGTCTATTGGGTAAGGTGAATCTGATGAATCTTTTCGGCACTTATCTCGGTACTCCGCGTGTATTCGAAATTGAAGCAGTGGCGGGTGTGGGGTGGCTACATTATTATGCGAGTGGCGACGGTGACGAAAACTCATGGTCTACCCGTTTCGGAATGAACTTTAATTTCAATATGGGCGAATCCAAAGCATGGACGATTGGTATCAGGCCTGCTATCGTGTATGATATGCAGGGGGATTATAATCAGGCAAAAAGCCGTTTCAATGCCAACAATGCTGCTTTTGAAATCACTGCGGGATTGACCTATCACTTTGCAACGAGCAATGGAACTCATTACTTTAATAAAGTGAGAGTCTACAACCAAGCTGAAATTGATGAATTGAATTCTTCCATAAATGCGCTTCGCGGACAAGCTAATACCAGAGATAACGAGTTGAATACTGCTAATCAAAGAATCAACGGACTGCAACAGGAACTGAATGACTGTCGCACAAAGATAGTTCCGGTAGAAACAGTAGTCAAGACAGCCCGTATTCCGGAATCAATCATTACTTTCAGACAAGGTAGGTCATCCGTTGACGCTTCACAACTTCCGAATGTGGAACGTGTAGCTTCTTATATGAATAAACATCCGGAAACGAAAGTTATTATAAAAGGATATGCTTCTCCGGAAGGTAGTGTTGAAGTGAACGCCAGAATTGCTGCCGCACGTGCAGAGGCTGTAAAGACAATTCTGGTTAAGAAGTACAGGATTGCAGCAGACCGCGTTACTGCCGAAGGGCAGGGAGTGGGCGATATGTTTACCGAACCGGACTGGAATCGTGTAAGTATCTGTACTATTGAAGAATAACAGGAAATGAGAGTTTTGTTTTAGATGAAATATATTATTAACTAAATGCCTTGATTATGAAAAAAGTTTTTATTATTGATTTTGGTCGCAATGACCGCTTTCGGAGTGAATGCCCAAACGAGAAAAGGTGAGGGTTCTTTAATGGGAAGCCTTGGTTACCAGACTAATTACGAGAGATTCGGTTTACAAGCACAGGGACGCTATGTGATAGCCAATAATCTTAGAATAGCTCCTGACCTTACATTCTTTTTTCCGAAAGACAAAGCAACGGGACTGGATGTGAATGTAAACTTCCATTATGTGTTCAATTTCAGTAAGGGATGGACAAGGATTCTCCGTTTATCCTCTTGCGGGAATCGGTATGCAGAACAACTTTTATGGAAAGCAGGATGTCGAGGTCAATGGTGTAACCACTCAGGTGGATAGAAGTAACTCGACCAAGTTTGCTTTTAATCTTGGAGGCGGTATTACATTACCTTTGTCGGAACGTAGCTTTTTAAATGCGGAAGCGAAATTTATGTTTGCCGAGGATGACAATGTCGTTATCATGTTAGGTTATGGTTATAAATTCTGATTCTTATTGTATGCCGGACGGCATTCATGCTATCCGGCATATTTTTTCTGACGATCTCACGTTAAAAGAGTACGTGAACATATAAAATAACATGTTATAAATATAGATGTACATCTTAATCAACCTGAATTATTAACTTAAAAAAATCGATTATGTTTTATCATGTAAAAGATTTGCAATTCAATGCCCGCGTCTCCAGACCGGATCCGCGTTTCGCACGCATATTGCTTGAGGCATTTGGCGGTGCTAATGGAGAATTGACTTCAGCCCTGCAATATTTTGTACAGGCTTTCAGTTGTCATAACCCGTTCCCGGATAAGTATGACATGCTGATGGACATCGCTACGGAAGAACTGGCGCATCTCGAAATCGTAGGAGCTACTATACAGATGCTTCTCGGCCCGGTAAACGGTGAGATGAAAGATGCTGCGGAGACAATGGAAATTCGCAAGGCTGATGGATGGCAAGTCCGCTAAAGAAGAATTTATCCAGCAAGCGTTTACAAATCCGCAGTGTGTGGTGGTTGCCCCAGGTAGTCCGATGTTGACAGACAGCAATGGAAATCCATGGTGCGGAAGTTATGTATCTGCCAATGCGGAACTAACGGTCGACCTTCAGTCCAATATGGCGAACGAATGTCGCGCCAAGATTGGTTATGAAAATCTGCTGAAGTTTACTGAAGATCCGTCAGTAAGAGAAACTCTTATTTTCCTGATGACTCGTGAAGTTACGCACTTCCAGCAGTTTGAGGCAGCTCTGAATACCATTCAACCGAACTTCCCACCCGCAGTGTTGCAAACTTCACCGAAATATAGCAACCTTTACTTTAATCTGTCAAAAGGCGAAGAATTCCGTGGTCCATGGAATGAAGGCCAGAGCTCACGATTGAAAGAAGAGTGGCAGTATATCGACAATTCGTTGGAAGAAGTGAGAAAGACAAACGGACTGGTGGACAGAAAACCTGAAGGGACGGAACGTACTGAAAAACAGGTCGCCCAAATGGACAAACAGTTGTCTGACGAACGCAGCAATGAAGTGCTCTCTGCAACTCCTGAAAAAAGGAGCTGATGTGGTGTGATTATCAGAAATCAGAAAAAAGCAGCAAAAAATAAATAGCTGCATATAATCTATTTTTTAACTTTTAATTTTTTGTGTTATGAATAAGAAAACTGAAAAAAAACAGGAAGCAAAGAGTTCCAAAAAGGAAACTCAGGCTGAAGAAAGCAAATCTGCAACTTCCAGCAAGAAGTCGGATAAAAAGTAATGCTTTAGATTCTTAAATCAAGTTCAAGTTTTTTTTCCGGCGGAAGATGTTCGAATACCTTTCGCCGGAATTTTTAATTCTATTTTATGAAATAACTAATTTGAGAGAATATGGAAACAAGAAAAATAATGTTCGCAGTTCTGGCGTTGATATGCGCTGTATCTTTGGCTGTAACTTCTTGCAAAGATAAAAAAACGCAGGATAAGGTTAACAATCGGATTGAGAATGCAAAGGAGTCTGTTGACAGGGCACTTGATAAAGTTTCTGATAAAATGGAAGTGGGAGCGGATAGTGTGAAGGAAGCTTGGAAAGAAACCAAGGAGCAGGTCAAAGAGGGAGCTGATAAAGCTAAAAAGGAAATAAAGGAAGGGTATAATAATGCCAAAAAAGAAGTGAAAAAGACACTTGATTGAGCTTTGTTGAAACATGTTTCATACATCGGAAACATCGTATTTTCATTATTTGCTTTCAGAAAGGACAGTGTCTATCCTGTCCTTTCATTTATCAGTTTCCAGTTTGTATAATTCTAGTTTGTATTGATTCAGATACCAGCAATTCCCGTCACATATTTTTTTGGTCAACGTTCCGAATAAGGAGCGGGTCATGCATCTGTTGCCAAACAGGTTGTTACAACGTAATCTGTATGCTTCGATAGCCAGTGCCCTTTCTGCCATACGTCCTTTGGTGTATGCGTCCGAACACATCTTATGTATGTTTTCATACTCGGTTTGACCTGTAAGAAATAAATTATCGCAATTTTTCATATTCCGGTATTTTTAATGTTTTATATTTAGTAAAACATATTGCGGAATGCGGAGGTTTAAGTTGAGCTTTTAATCATTCTTAATATTGCTCGTTATGTTGCTAAAATATGATAAATATGAAATTTGTGTTAAAATATAGGATTGAATTGGAACTAAATGATACTAAAAAGTCGTTTTTTTAATAAAATGAAAATCTTATTATAACTGGAGAAAATAGTAAACCCTTTTTTTTTTTGAAATTTATATATAAACCTAAATTCTTTAATTATGAGTGTAATTTGGTACATTATCATTGGAATTGTTGCCGGTTTTTTGGCCGGTAAGATTATGAGAGGAGGAGGCTTCGGTCTTTTGATTAATCTGGTTGTTGGGATTATCGGTGGCCTTTTAGGCGGCTGGGTATTCGGTTTACTAGGTATCGCTGCCGGCGGTATTCTGGGTAGTCTTATAACTTCGGTTGTGGGTGCTGTGTTGCTATTATGGATTTTGTCCTTGTTTAGAAAACACCCTAGAAGCGAAGAACTCTGATTTATTAACTTTTAAAACTTAAACTTCATTATGGAAAGAGGAAAATCTAATTTTTCTTATCGGACTGGGAGTAGGTTCGGTAATTGGTGCACTGGTCTATCGTTTCTGGCATTCACCTAAAGGAAAGTGTGTGAAAGAAAAAGTAAATCATGCATTTCAGAAAGTAACCGGAGACAGTGTTAATTTGATTGACACGGTAAATGACAAGGTATTGGACGCCGGAACAAAAGTGGCTGACAAGGTAGCTGACGGAACCTTTTATGTTGCCGAAAAAGCGGATGATGTAAGAGATAAAGTCCATGCAATGGTAGATAAGGCTAAAAAATAGTTAGGGTTTTGTTGTTCTGCAATGGGAGGATAGTGTGAGTGAAAAGCTATTCTCCCCTTTTACTAAAAACAAATTTATTATGAAAGCTAATAATTTCAATTTATGGTTTCGGTTGACAGTAGGCTCAGCTATTGGTGCAATTGTATATCATTTCTCATCAGGTCGGAAGACTGAGAAATTGAGAAAAATGGTACGTATGAGAAACCAGATAAAAGAAAGTGAGAATAAGGGCGAGATTTATACACTCTCGGCTAATGCCAGACGATAAGCATGTTTGCCTGTCACCAGTTTCAGATAGATAATAGATGCTGCTGAAACTGGTGCTTGAAGTTAATTGACAGGTTTGTTTTCTTCACGTATTTCAATGACTTTGGTTGCTACGGCATACTCGTCCGGGAAAATCTTCCCGCCTAACTCGTTTGCCCACGCTTTCGTAAATTCCGCTCCTGTATATATGATAATGGCTGAATAATAAATCCATGTGATGAAAATAGCCATAAACGCCGCCGCTCCATATACGGTTTCTATATTTGCAAATCCGATATAAAAGGATATTCCCCATTGTCCGATCAATAATAAAACGGTAGTGACAAGTGCTCCTATAATTACATCTTTGCTTTTAATCTTTGCGTCCGGCAATATCTTGAATATGAGAGTGAATATAACAGTGGTTACACCTATATTAATTATCATTCCTATCGTTTTTACCAAAGATTCTGCTATATCCGGATTGTTGGTGATGAATTTGTTGCTTATATCTGTGATAAGATTGGTAATGGTAAAGGTGATTAGCAGGATAAAAGCGAAAGCAAGGATAACCGAGAAGGATAGCAATCTGTTTATGATATATTTAAGCCAGCTCTTCTTGGGGACGGCTTTTATTCCCCAAATGGTATTTAGGGAACTTTGTATTTCTGCGAAAACAGTCGTTGCACCGAAAATGGTGACACCTATACTGATAATGGTGGCAAAGGAAAATGAATCGGTTGTCTCTGCATTTTCCATAATTGCTTGAAGTGCATCAATCACTTTGGAGCCGACAATGGGTTCCAGTTGGGCATATAACTGATTGGTGAAATCGATATTGAGTAATACTCCGATAGTAACAAGGAGTGAGAGCAGAGGGATGATTGAGAACAGGGGTTGCGTAAGCCAGTGACGCGCTCAATCTCATGACGTTGTCATCAATAAATCCTTGAAAAGTATCTTTTATTATTTTAATAGATACAGACAACTTTTTCTTGTTTTGGGCTAAGATTTTCATTGGCATTTTCTTTATTCTAACGAACATAATAATTTATTTGTTCGGGCATTATATAAAAAAAAAATCTATCAATAGGGTTTGCATTCTTGAATTTTTTGTTAAAAGATAAATTTGATGAAACCAACATATGCTTTTGTTGTTTATATATTGAAATGTGATTCTAAAATTATTTATAATAAAATTGTACTGTTATGGTTGGATTTGTAATTTGGATAGTTGGTTTGATATTAACTATTAAGGCGGCTTTGGAGATAGGACGTCTTTATGCACCCTGGGAAAAGAAGTTATTGGCTATTGTACTGATTCTTCTTACCAGTTGGATAGGATTGTTTTTCTATTATTTCTATGCTAGAAGCCGTATGACGGGTTGGCTGAGTGAATAGTTGTTAATTAGACGACAGGCGTATGAACTAATTTTTTATTACAATATGTTGTTTAATGTAAATAACGAATTTGATTATAAACTAAAGAATTAGACATGGAACACATAAGACATTTCTAATGATTTAGCAAGCAAAACATCACAGTTTAAAAACATTTGATTATGAAAAAATCTATTATTTTATTAGCTTTTGTATTGGGCGCATTTACTGCAAATGCCCAATCAGTAGTAGAAGGTACAAAGTTTACAGACAACTGGTCTGTTGAAGTAAATGCGGGAGCAATCACTCCTCTTACTCATAGCGCTTTCTTTAAGAGTATGCGTCCCGGTTTTGGAGTAGGGTTCTCAAAACAATTGACTCCTATCTTTGGTTTGGGATTCCAGGGAATGGGATATATCAATACCACTCCGAAGTAAAACGGCCTTCGATGTTTCGGATGTCAGTTTATTGGGTAAGGTTAATTTGATGAACCTGTTCGCAAGTTATCAAGGTCAGCCTCGTTTGTTTGAGATAGAAGCCTGTGGCCGGAATGGGTTGGTTGCATTATTATGTAAATGGTGACGGTGATCAGAACTCATGGTCTACCCGTTTCGGATTGAATTTCAATTTCAATCTCGGTGAAACGAAAGCGTGGACATTGGGAATTAAACCTGCTATCGTATATGATATGCAAGGTAACTTCCCTGAGACAAAAAGCCGTTTCAATGCGAATAATGCAGCGTTTGAACTGACTGCAGGATTGACTTATCACTTCAAGACAAGTACCGGAAACCATTATTTCACCAAAGTAAAAGTCTACAACCAGGCGGAAATCGACGGGCTGAACTCTTCAATCAATGCTCTTCGTTCTGAAGTGAACAATAAGGACGGTGAGTTGAACACTGCCAACCGGCAAATCAACGGCTTGCAGAAAGACTTGGAAGAATGTCGTACAAAGGTAGTTCCTGTTGAAACAGTAGTCAAAACCGCTCGCGTTCCGGAATCTATCATTACTTTCAGACAAGGTCGTTCATCAGTAGACGCGTCACAGTTGCCGAATGTGGAACGTGTAGCTTCCTACATGAAGAAATATCCTGATTCAAAAGTGATTATCAAAGGATACGCTTCTCCGGAAGGAAGTGTGGAAGTCAATGCTAGAATAGCTGCCGCACGTGCGGAAGCTGTCAAGACTATCCTGGTCAATAAATACAAGATTAACGCTTCCCGTATCACTGCCGAAGGTCAGGGCGTAGGTGACATGTTTACCGAACCGGATTGGAACCGCGTAAGTATATGTACTATTGAAGATTAATACAGAAGTATAGAAACTGAATAGTAAGGGCTGCTCCGGAAAACGGGGGCAGCCCTTCTTGTTTGTATCTTCTAGTTTTGAAAGTTTAGTGTACGATTGCTTTGTACGTGGCGAAAAATAATTATTTTTGCAGACGTCGTTCATGCGTTCTTGCGCTTTGAATGGGCAAATATCAACCATTAAAAAAAGTATTATGAAAAGAGTATTCGTATTTCAAGACTTTAAGTCACAGAAATTCTGGAGTATAGATGTAGTTGGAACAGACGTAACCGTTAACTATGGCAAATTGGGAACAGACGGTCAGACACAAGTCAAAAACTACTCGACTGCTGAAGAAGCCGAAAAAGCTGCCAATAAACTTATTGCGGAGAAAACAAAGAAAGGCTATGTGGAAAACAGCAGAGGAAACGGCACGCGAGATGAAAGTGGAAGCCAAGAAATACACTTTGAGTTATGATGAATACGAAAACGATGTCCGGCTATTGGATAAGATTCTGAAAAGACAAGCATCTGCCCGAATATAAACAAATCACTATCGGTTGTTGGGACTATGAAGGTGAAGATTGCTCCGATTTACTGAAAGGAATACTGAAAATAAAGATAAATTTGCACACATTGAAGGCTTGTTTTGGGGAGATATCGATCAGGAAGAACAGGAGATCTCCTGATTGAACAGGCAGACCTCAGCCCGTTGCTCGACGCTATGCCCAAATTGAAAGACTTGAAAATAAAAGGTACGAATTGCCTGCGCCTGGGACAAACCTCACGTCCGGAATTGCGTTCACTGGAGATTATCAGTGGCGGTCTTCCTACGGAAGTCGTAGAGGATATTCTGGCGTCCGATTTTCCGAATCTGGAAAAACTGGTTCTGTATGTCGGCGTGGAAGACTACGGTTTTGAAGCTGATATTGAGATATTCCGTCCGCTTTTCTCTAAGACGCGTTTCCCGAAATTGACTTATCTTGGCATCGTGAACTCGGAAGAACAGGATGAGATTGTAAAAATGTTCCTGGAGTCGGATATCCTTCCTCAATTGGAGACAATGGATATTTCGGCAGGTGTCCTCAAAGATGAAGGTGCCCAACTCTTGCTGGACAATATGGACAAGATTGCCCATTTGAAGTTTATTAATATGCGCTACAATTATTTGAGCAAGGGTATGAAGAAGAAGTTGCAGGAACTTCCGATGAAGATTGACATTGCAGAATCGGAAGAAAGCTGATGAGGACGACGGTGAAATGTGGTATTACCCGATGATTACGGAGTAGGGGGAAATGCAGATAATCGTTGTCAGCAACTCTCCGTCCAAACGCATCGAATACTTTGTTGAAGCCGGCAGGAGCTTGCAGACGGGAGTCCGCTTTATGACTTACGAAGAATTGTTCAATTGCCTGCCATCATTGCGGCAGGCAGTTGTCAAACTGGAAACCGTGGGTAAGCTAAGCGAAACGGATTTTCTGAAATATACCCTGTTTAATGACGAATACAAAACGATATTACAGCGGTTGGACGAGACGGCACTGCCTGACGATGTGCATTTCTTGAATCCGCCTCATGCATTATTGCAGGCTCTTGATAAAAAGGAAGCCAAACGGATTTTATCAGCCAATGATCTGAATGTAACTCCGATGTTGGATACTCCACATTCTTTCGATGAACTGGCGCAAGCTCTTTCCGGTTGTAGCAGGGGGTGTTTTCTGAAACCACGTTATGGTTCGGGAGCAGGTGGCATTATGGCAATCCGCTATCAGCCGCGTCAGAAGAAATGGGTGGTTTATACTACCTTGCAGAAAGTGGACAGAGTCATTCATAATACAAAACGTATTCATCTTCTGACTAAGGAGCAAGATATTCTTCCATTGGCGGAAGCGGTCATGCATACCGGGGCTATTTTGGAAGAATGGATACCTAAGGAGCAGTTGCAGGGAGAGAATTATGACCTTCGGGTAGTATCTGGAGAGGAAGAGATTGACTATGTGGTAGTCAGATGTAGCAAGGGGGGTATAACCAATCTGCACCTGAACAACAACGCACGCCTGTGGAGCGAACTTCCCTTGTCAGAAGATGTCCGTCAACGGATTTACTTCTTATGCAGGAAAGCCGTCCGCACACTGGGTTTGCGATATGGCGGAGTAGATGTACTGATAGAAAGAGGAACGGATACTCCTTATATTATTGAGGTCAACGGACAAGGCGACCACATTTACCAGGATATGTACGCTCACAATTCTATTTATACCCGACAGATAAGAACAATAAAAAAGAAATATGACCATGCAGATAGATGAACTGCCCGCTGGAGAACAAAACCAGTGTCCTGATATGGATATGAACCGGGTGGTAGGGACACATGATATACTTATGCTTTGCTTCGATACGTTGCGCTACGATGTGAGTAAAGCGGAAGAAGCTTGCCGGAGGGACACCGGTTCTGAACAGTCACGGTGGTTTGTGGGAGAAAAGGCATGCGCCGGGAAATTTTACTTATCCCTCTCATTTTGCTATTTTTGCAGGCTTTCTTCCTTCGCCGGCAGAGCCTCATTCCTTGCGTAGCCGTAAATGGCTGTTTTTCCCTGTGCAGGCAGGGACGGGCGTATCCCGCCCAAAGGCAGTTATCCGTTTACGGAAGCTACTTTCGTGCAGAGCCTTGCCAATAAGGGATATGAGACAATCTGCATAGGCGGCGTGAATTTCTTCAGCAAACGCAATGAACTGGGACGTGTGTTTCCCGGTTATTTTACGAAAAGTTACTGGCTGCCGATCTTTGGCTGTACGGCTCCTGACAGTACGGAGAAGCAGATTGATTTTGCCTTGAAGAAACTGGAGAATTACTCTGCGGACAAACGTATATTCATGTATATCAACTTTTCCGCTATCCATTACCCGAACTGTCACTATGTGAAAGGTAAAACGAAAGACGATAAGGAATCGCACGCGGCGGCATTGAGATATATCGACAGTCAGTTGCCCCGTTTGTTTGAAGTTTTTCAGAAGCGTGCCGACACACTGGTGATTGCCCTTTCCGACCACGGCACCTGCTATGGTGAAGACGGCTACGAATATCACTGCATATCCCACGAAACAGTCTACACGGTTCCTTACAAACACTTTATCCTGACGAAACAATGAATCAACCTCTATCCCGATATGTAGACTATATGTATAGTTATCCGCATAAAACGGCGTACCGTCCTTTTCCTGCTCCGGTTTCGTTGCTCCCATATTTGGAGCAACTGCAAGGCAGAAAGGCGTCACTCTACTTTCATATCCCTTTTTGTAGCCATAAATGCGGATACTGCAACTTATTTCTCTTTGCAAACGAACCGTACAGAATATATCGCCACTTATCTGGACACCCTTCACAGACAGGCGCAACAACTCTCACCGCTCACTGCCGGACTGACGTTTGATAGCTTTGCCATCGGCGGCGGTACTCCGTTGCTGCTGACTGTTCCGCAACTGGAACAACTAATGGCTACCGCCGCTTTGTTCGGCGTGCATCCGTCCCATGCCTTTACTTCCGTAGAGACTTCACCGGAATATGCAGATCGTCCGCGTCTCAATGTCTTGAAAAAGGCGGGAGTATCTCGCGTAAGTATCGGCATACAGAGTTTTCAAGATGAAGAACTGAAAGCTATCAAAAGGCGTCCCCGGCAAAACACTATTTATCAAGCATTAGACGATATCCGCCAAATGGATTTTCCCTATTTCAATATCGACTTGATTTATGGTATTAAGGGACAGACGGTAGAAAGTTTCCTCTATTCACTGGAAGAAGCGCTCCGGTTCCAGCCGAACGAACTGTTTATTTATCCGCTATATGTACGTCAGGGTACAGGTATTACCGAACGGGAACCAGATGATGTCTGTTTTCGAATGTATCGTGCCGCTTGCAAAGTTATTGCAAGCAAAAAGGCTTTCTGCAAACATCCATGCGGCGTTTCATTCATCATCCGTCCACTGACGCGGAAGTCTCATGTGGCGATGAAGTAATGCTTTCGTGTGGGTCGGGTGGACGCAGCTATTTGGGTGATTTACACTATGCTACCCGGTATACAGTCTGTCAGCAATGCATTGCCCGCGAGATAGACGAATATATGGCAACCACTGATTTCACCGTAGCCCGTAACGGATTTATCCTTTCCGCAAAGGAACAACAACAACGTTTTATCATCAAGAATCTGATGTACTATATGGGGATTGACAAGGCTGAATATACTCGGCGTTTTGGAGAGCCGCTTGATAGGACTCCGTTGTTCCGCCAATTGGCGGAACAGTACTGGATAGAGGAAACTCCTGAACGTATCCGGCTGACTCCCGAAGGACTTGGTTATTCCGATTATATCGGTCAGCTATTTATCACTCCGGAAATCAGGCAATTAATGGAGACTTATTCCTATTGAATGAAAATTGAGTGAAGTTTAAATGATATTTGAATGAAATGACAAACGAGGGTTCTTTACTTTCCGTCCGACGTATATACTATCGGGGTAAATTGAATAGTTGTAACTACACTTGTTCTTATTGTCCTTTCGGCAAGAAGTCTCATCCTACATCTAAAATGCGGGACAAGCAGGCATGGAGTCGTTTTATTACCGCTATTGAGCAATGGGAAGGAGAGACTTTTCAACTATTTGTCATTCCCTATGGTGAAGCACTCATACATCGCTATTATAGGGAAGGAATCATACAGCCTTGCGTCATTGCCGCAAGTTACCGGAATTTCCTGTCAGACTAATCTTTTCTTTTCCTGCCGATGAATGGCTGAAACGAACTCCGACTGCTCGGCATTGATAAATAAGATAAAAGTTTGGGCTAGCTTTCATCCGGAAATGACTTCAGTAGAGAAATTTGTCCGGCAACTTCATACGCTCCATAATGCAGGAATACAGGTTTGTGCCGGAGCTGTCGGTAACCCGTTGGCAAAAAAATATACTTGCTGATTTGCGAAATACTCTTTTCACCGGATATTTATCTGTTTATTAATGCCATGCAGGGGTTAAAGTCTCCATTGAGCAACGAAGATATTCGTTTTTTTACTCAACTGGATAATCTTTTCGAGTATGATTTGCGAAACGCTCCGGCTCAATGGGAGAATTGCTCAGGCGGAAGAAGTGCTTGCTTCATTGACTGGAAAGGGGATATCTTTTGCCTGTCCTAGAAGTAAGGTGAAGATAGGCAATCTTTATCGGAGTCAAAAGCTAGACACTTCGCTTTCTTGTCAGCGGAAAGTTTGTGATTGTTACATTGCTTTCAGTAATCTGACTAATCATCCTTTGCATTCTATAATGGGCAAAGGTACATTTTGGCGGATACCGGATAAGCCCTTGATTACTGCCGTTTTTTTCGATGTGGACGGAACATTGACCGATGCACAAGGAAAAGTTCCGGAAAACTATGCCAATGTCTTACACTATATGGCGCAATCTGTCCCATTATATCTGGCTACTTCTTTATCAGTGGAACAGGCGCGGAGAAAATTAGGTAAGACTCTTTTCAGTTTGTTCAAACGTGGGGCATTTGCAGACGGTGGATTATTGTTGTATGACGGGCGGAACCGATGTTTATCGGTTGAATTACTACCGGATATAAACGGGGAATCCGCAAAGATAACGGCGCATAGCTATGAAGGCCAAGTCTATAAGTATAGCATGCTGGTTTATGAGAAAGAACAGAGGGAGAACATTCTTTCCCGATTGAAAGCAAAACCTTATCAGGTATTTTATAAGCCACCCCTTATCACAGTTGTACATAAGGAAGCCGGCAAAAAGAAAGGAGTATTCCATATATGTAAAGTTTTAGCTTTCCCTCTGGAGCAAGTATTGATTGTCGGCAACTCGCAGAAGGATTGGGAAATGATGTCGGCAGTACCCCATTCTTGTGCAGTGATGAACTCCGAACCGTTTTTGACAGAACATGCCCGCTACACGTTGAATCCCGACCGCCTGCCTGCTTTCTTCCGTTTCCGCGAATAGAAAAGCAGATAAAGTTATTGTATATCAATTTAAAGTGATTATTTTCGCAGCCTACGTTATCTAAAAACGCATCAAGTTATGAAAGTACAAAACAACATATGTGAGGGAAGTCTCATCACCAATTACCTTCCGGCGGATTACTGTGATTCTTTTTAAAAACAATAGTGAGTGATAAAGTGGTTACCCCGAAGTATTGACGATTCTACTTCTTCTTTATTCGTCCTTTCCATAAAACGATCATGCGTTCCATTCTGAACAGAGTTGCCAAACAAATGAAATAAAGAATCTATGGATATGGACATCTATGACATTATTGATAATATTTACAAACTGCCGCTTGCATCCAAGGAAGCCCTGTTGAATGAAACACCGGAAGTAACCTATCCTAAAGGTTTCCACCTGTTTTTTTCTGGCAAACCGTAAAAAGTTCCAAATTCTATCTGATGAAGAAAGGAATGTTGCATGCATATACCTATAAATCGGACAAGAAAGTGACATTCTGGTTCGGGAAGGAGGGAGATGCTATTTTCCCTTTGCAGACCCTTTACAATAATCAGGCGGGATATGAGAATATTGAACTTTTGGAAGACAGCGCCCTGTATGAACTGAGTGTTGATAAATTGCATAATCTCTATCTGGAAGATATACACATAGCCAACTGGGGGCGGAAGTTTGCCGAAAGGGAGTGTATCAAATCAGAACAGCTATTTATATCACGGCAGTTCAAGACCTCATTGGAACGCTATCAGGATTTGATTGCTGATTACCCCGATATACTTCAACGTGTTCCATTAGGTATTATCGCTTCCTATCTGGGAATCTCCCAAGTTAGTCTGAGCAGAATAAGGGCGAAGATAAGATGATTTTTTATCAAATGTAAAATCCCTTTTTTACAAATGTAAAATAGAGGCTGCCGGAAATTCATGACCTTTGCAAATAAAAAAATGTTATGAATTGGATTCTTTTGATTTTGGCAGGTTGCCTTGAGCTGGTGTTTACTTTTTCTGCCTGGGAAAGATAAACAGGGTATTCGGAATGGAAAAATATGTGTGGTCATTCGTACTCTTGGTATCCTTATGTGTGAGTATGCTGCTTCTGATAAAGGTGACCAAGACATTGCCGGTTGGTACGGCTTATGCGATATGGACAGGCATCGGTGCGGCGGGCACGGTATTAATCGGTATTTTCTTCTTTAAAGAACCTGCAAGTGTGGGACGGTTGTTCTTTATCTTCACACTGATTTGCTCCATTATCGGGTTGAAATTGGTATCACATTGATACCCGATTGTATCCTGAAAAATAAAGTGCAGCTATAATTTGGTAGTTATGAAAACAAAGCCCATATTTGCAGCCCGAAAACAGGGGCAGGCATAAAAATCCTCATCGGAGGGTGCTATAATAGATAATTATAGTGCCGGATAAGATGAATGGTGCAAATCATTCAGCTTGTCCGGCACTATTTTTTTATTGTAACAATTTAAGATAAGAAGTAAAGTATCGAAGAAACTATGAAAGAGTTAAATTTGACACAGGGGAGCGTTCCGAAAGTATTGCTGCAATTTGCAGTACCTTTCCTTATTGCCAATGTGCTTCAGGCACTTTATGGTGGGGCGGACTTGTTTGTTGTGGGGCAATATGATGATTCGGCAAGTGTGGCGGCTGTGGCTATCGGCAGTCAGGTGATGCAGACGATTACGGGTATTATTCTTGGCATTACGACAGGCACAACCGTGCTGATTGCTATCGCTATCGGAGCAAAGGATAATAGGAAAGTGGCATCTACAATCGGTTCTTCCGTATGGCTGTTTTCAATCGTAGGTGTTTTGCTGACTTTAGTCATGGTCGTGTTTCACGGGCAGATAGCCGAACTGATGCATACGCCTGCGGAAGCAATGGCTGATACGAAAAGTTATATTCTGGTATGTTCGACAGGTATTTTATTCATTATTGGGTACAACGTAGTGTGTGGTATCCTGCGTGGACTGGGCGACTCCAAAACACCGCTTTATTTTGTAGGATTGGCGTGCGTGATTAATATTGTCCTTGACTTTATCTTGGTCGGCTATTTCCATTTGGGGGCTACAGGGAGCCGCATTGGCTACAATAACAGCACAGGGGGGCAGTTTTGTTATTTCGCTTTGGTTCTTGCACGGGCATGGATTCCATTTCGAGTTTACTCGGAAAGATATTCGGCTTAACAAGAACTTATCCAAAAAAGATTATGGTGCTGGGAGCACCCATTGCATTGCAGGACGCGTTAATCAATATTTCATTCTTGATTATTAACGGTCATTGTCAACCAAATGGGAGTCATCGCATCGGCGTCTTTGGGTGTTGTGGAGAAAATCATCGTCTTTGCGATGCTGCCGCCAATGGCGATATCGTCGGCAGTGGCAACCATGACGGCACAGAATTACGGTGCGGGACTGATACAGCGGATGAACAAATGCCTGGCTTCGGGCATTGGGATTGCCCTTGTTTTCGGTGTATCGGTTTGTGTGTATTCCCAATTCCTGCCGGAGACGCTTACCGCATTCTTTTCCAAAGATGTGGCGGTGGTGGCAATGGCGGCGGAGTATCTGCGGGGGTATAGTATCGACTGTATCATTGTAAGTTTTGTGTTTTGCATCAATTCTTACTTCAGCGGACAGGGGGAATTCATTGTTCCCGATGATTCACAGTCTGATAGCGACCTTCCTGTTCCGTATTCCGTTGTCGTACTGGTTCAGTCAGATAGACAGTTCCTCGCTGTTCCTCATGGGCTTTGCTCCGCCCTTGTCGACGGTGGCTTCGTTGTTGATTTGTATTTGGTATTTGCGATATAACCAAAAGAGAATGTACTCGAAAGGCACTGCGATGCCTGCTATATCGAATTAAGTGTTTTCTAAGTGACATATATTAACTAAAAATCAATTTGTATGGAAGCTTATTTGAAGAAACTCTGTTTTGAGTATTTGGCGGGAAGTCAGACATAAGAAAGCGTTTAGTTATCACTTTTTAAAGATATTCCTTATCAGATAGTCTATTATTGTTTCCATTTCTCTCTAAAGTGGAAAAGCCTTGGATTATTTGATAAGGAATATTATTTTTGTACTTCATAATGAAGAACTCGATACCCCGATATACTTTTCACAAGAATAAGTATGGCAGTGAACTTTTGATTGATGTCGTCGAACTGAAATATGTGAAGAAGTTCCTGGCTGAAAGTTCCGTCCATACATTGACTTATTATGACATTACTTTTATAACGGAAGGAGAGGGGAGCTTTTCCATTGACAACCGTAACCGTACTTATGAAGCTTTCCCTCAAGATGTGTTTTTTTTCTAAGGCGGGAGAGATTCGGAACTGGGATACGCGTCATATAACAAATGGATATGCCTTGATTTTTGAGGATGAGTTTTTATCTTCCCTCCTTAGAGATTCCATGTTTGTCCGGCATCTTGCGTTTTTCAAACCGGAAAAGACATCAGCCAAACTGCATCTTCCAGACGAACTTTATACACGTGTCCTTCAAGTATTACACAATATCAAAACGGAGATTGACTCTTACAAACAGAATGATAATGACGTGCATGTTTTGAGGGCATTGCTGTATGAAGTTCTAATGCTGTTGGAGCGGGCGTATCAGAAGGCGGTTTCAAACGAAGAAATCCCCACAGATAAAGAAATCAATAATACTCATATAGACAGATTCATCCATTTGGTCGGAACCCATTTGAAGGAACAACATTCCGTTCAGTTTTATGCGGATAAACTTTGCATCACTCCCAATTACCTGAATGAAATCATAACGTCGGTAATGGGGGTTAGTGCGAAACAATACATTCAGAATAAAGTGATAGATGAGGCTAAGAGATTACTTGCTTATACAGACGCTCCGATATCGGATATTGCGTTTGAGCCTTCATTTTTCAACGGTTTCTTATTTTATCCGCCGCTTCCGGCAGCATACGGGAGAAACTCCCTTGCTTTACCGTAAAAAGTATAAACCGTAAAAAGTACTATTTCTCCCTTTCTTTTTATTGCATCGGCTCTGCTCAATATCCTTACTTTTGCATCAAATAATAACCAATTAATTATTAAATGATGAGAGATGCAGAAAAAACGGTGGGAACCATGATTGACAAGCAGAAAACAGCCTTTATCGGTTCCATAGACAGCGAAGGATTTCCCAATATCAAAGCCATGTTGCAACCCCGGAAAAGGGAAGGGATAAAAAACGATTTATCTGACAACGAATACTTCGTCAATGCGTGTTGCACAATACCGGAAGAACAGTCATGCCTGTATTTACTTTTTGTGATAACCGCTTCTTTCGGGGAGTAATGTTGCGCGGTACCATGGAAGTGTTGGTTGATAGTGTCAGTAAAGAGATGATATGGCAGGAAGGCGATATAATGTATTATCCCGAAGGTGTTACCGACTCCGACTATTGTGTATTGAAATTTACGGCAACTTCCGGTAGGTTTTATAGTAATTTCAAATCGGAGAGCTTTATCGTAGAATAGAACTCATAGTACATAAGAGAAATTGAGTGACAGAGCTTTTATAGTCTCAATGTACTATTTTTAAGATTTTATAAAAGAATAGCGATTTAAAAAAACAATGAATTGGCGACTAAATTGTATCGCTCAATGCAATAATATGTATAAATACAGACCTATTTCTCTTAGACGTAGTACAATTGTAACCATTCTGATTGTTTAAATATTCTTTTTTTAAGAATGGTCATTCTTTCATTCGTTTTATGTCTCCGGGCAGAATCCATTTTTGTAAAACAGATAACTTTCTTCTATCGCATCAGCAGTATCGGCTTCTAATGCATATAATATTTCTCTGCAAAATTCCAATTGTCCGATGCCATTGGCAGTTACAATATTTTCATCTCTTACAGCCTGTTTATTTATATAATTGGATTCGCCTGTATATTGATCTCCGGCATATTGTTTTAAATAATCGAGTGTATTGCTGGTATGCTTAACCTCATTAAGAAAACCATGCATACCAAGAAATACAGAAGCATTGCATATTCCGGCAACTAACTTATTCTCTTTTACTGCTTTTTCTACAAGTGGAACTATTAGTTCACCTAGAGGTGAGAACCAATTCATTCCTCCAATTAATACCAAACCGGCATAATTTTCCGGCATATCGTTGAGCCCGTAATCGGGCAGCACCTTGAATCCACCTATTGAACTTACAGGTTCTTTGTAAGCATCCGATAAAGTACACATTGTAGACCTAAAAACTCTTCTATTACTTTGCGTTCAAAAACGTAGTTATGAAACGATCAATGAGTAAAGAAGAGTTTTTAGCGCTATATCAGCGCCAACAGTCCAGCGGACTAACCATAAAGGATTTCTGTGATAATGAATCGTATCCTGCTTCCTGTTTTCATTATTGGAAGAAGAAATATGGATTGAGTCACCCATATACCAAACACACCGAACCTACAGGTGATTCGTTTATCCCTCTTAATATTAATCATACTCCTGCCATTCCCACTTCATCATGTGGTGACAGGCATGTAACCATAGAACTTCCATCCGGCATAAAGATCCACCTCAACATCCTAAGTAATCCGGAGATTATTTATGGCCTGATCAGTAAATTATGTAGCCATGTTCTGCCTGAATGATACGATGCGCTACTTCCTGTGTCCCGGGAAGACAGATATGCGCAAAGGAATAAATTCCCTTTGTGGGCTTGTTCATGATAAAATGGGATATGACGTTCGACTTGGCGATGTGTTTATCTTTGTCAACCGAAGCAGAACAACCATGGAAACTTCTGCATGCCGAAGACGGAGGTATGGTTTTATACATAAAACGCCTTGAGGAAGGTACCTTCAGACTTCCTTCCTATGATAGTGAAAGCCGTTCCTATCCCATGGAATGGCGTGATTTAGTACTGATGGTGGAAGGCATAACCGATAATCCGAGTGATAGACTCAAACGTCTTAAAGCCGGTCGAAAAGAAGGATTTTATTGATTAAAAAGAGCTTCCTAAACTTGTATAGCTGTACGATTTTCAGTATCTTTACATTATAATAAGATACTAAAAAGAATGATTCATACAGATACGATGGAACTAATAATCAAGAATCAACAGGAGCAAATAAAAGGGCTTCTGGAGACAAATCGTACCCTTGTAGAATCAAATCAGAAACTTATGGAACAGACGGGAGAACTGCAGCAAAAAGTACAGGAACTCCTGTCGCAAGTAGCCTGGTTAAACAGACAGCTTTTCGGCAGAAAGAGTGAAAAGCTGGCATCCTTGGATCCCAACCAGCTTGCCTTGTTTGATACCTTGGCTAATCCCAGGCAAGAGGAAACGGATCTTGTGGAGACTGGCGTAGGCACTAGGGACATGTAAACCGGACGGAAAGAAAAAAAAGAATCCCGCCGTAATCGGGAACTGTTAGAGGGGCTGCCCGTTGTGGAAGTCATTGTCGAACCTGATAATGTGGATCTGAATCGATATCGTCGTATAGGTGAAGAGCGCACACGTACGCTTGAATTTGAACCGGGAAAGCTATATGTCAAAGAGACAGTACGTCCCAAATACGGACTCAAAAATAATTTAAGTCTTCCCAAAGAGGGTGAAAGCGGTGTCATAATAGCACCGCTTCCACCTTCCCCTATATACAAATGTCTGGCAGGACCTTCCTTGCTAGCCGAAATACTTCTGCAGAAATATGAATATCATGTTCCCTTTTACCGTCAGGTAAAGGAATACAGACATTTGGGTGTACGACTGCCGGAAAGTACTTTAAGCGGGTGGTTTAAGCCGGTATGTGAGTTATTAAGTCCTCTTTATTCGGAATTAGTAAAGCTCGTAACGGGCAGCGGATATGTTCAGGTCGACGAAACCACAGTACGGGTCATCAACAAAGGAAAGGGAAAAACCGATAAGGAGTATTTATGGATGGTCAGGGCAGTTATGGAAAAACAGGTCATCTTCCATTATGATGACGGTTCCCGATCCGGACAGACAATCAGAAATTTATTAAAGGACTTCAAAGGATATCTTCAAAGTGACGGATACAGTGCCTACAATGCGTTTGATGGCACTAAGGACGTGTGCCTTATTGCCTGTCTGGCCCATATCAGAAGACATATGGAGCTGGCACTGGATGAAAATAGATCACTTGCTGAATATGCTCTTAAACAAATACAGGAACTATATCATATTGAGCAGATAGCAGATGCCCGGAAACTCGATGCGCAGGGACGATGTGCACTCCGCCAGCGTTTGGCAACTCCCATACTTGACTCCTTTGAAAAATGGGTGGAACAGACTTATGGCAAAGTACCACCAAGAAGTCGCATGGGACAAGCTATTACCTATACTTATCCTCTTTGGCCAAGAATGAAGAATTACCTGAAAGATGGAAATCTGAAAATCGATAATAATCTGGCGGAAAATGCGATTAGACCACTTACTTTGTCCAGAAAGAACTTCCTCTTTTGTGGTAACCACGAGGCTGCTGAAAATACAGCAATCATATGCTCACTATTAGCTACCTGTAAAGCACAGGAAATTAACCCAAGGGAATGGCTGAATGATGTCATAGCCAAACTTCCATACTATCTGGAAAAGGACTCCGGGAAAAATGTTCGTGAACTTCTTCCGGATGTTTGGAAGTTAGAGAAATCCAACACGAATCCAATTGGAGTTTAAATATTTATGTTGAAGAAAAAAACTCGATATTAGCTTTTGACTAAAGTTGATATCGAGTTTTCTATTTATGAAAATGACAATGTGTACTTTATCGGATGCTTACGGTTCTTTGGTTATTGATAAAGTTTTCACTTTATAACTAATAGATTTCCGGGCTTGACTCCCTGATTCAAACAGGTAGCTATATATGCACCTTCCCAGTCGGCGAAACCTTCTAGAATTACAAATATTACTTCTTTCATATAAACTTCTATCTTTTTGCGTGTACGAAGATACTATATTTAATTGATTGTAGAACGTTTTTATTTAATTGTTATTATCTCATGTGATGTATAACCTTTCTGTTATATTTTCCATTATCCCTTTATTAGTACGGCATCATAAACTTATGTATGAAAAGAAAATATCTTTTGATGTGCTCGGTGTGTGCAGGAGGGAGTGATAAAGAAAAAAGCTCTGTAATTCAATGTTTACAGAGCTTTTTCCTTTTCTTAAGAAGTGCGTACGGGACTCGAACATAAGTCGTAATCCATTTTGTACCAATATCTTATTTAATCAAGTTTTCAAAGTCCAACGTTTAATCCAACGTGAAGAGTTCGCTGTTCTGCTTAGATTTGATAGGCTAATTGGAACAATGCAAATGTAGTTCTTTTATTTTGTAACAAGCAAACTATCAGTGGGCTAAATAATGATTGCCCCTAATTCGAATTCTGATTTATTCGTCGATATGTCATCAACCAAAAGAATTTTGAACGAATGCGCATTTTACAATATGAAATTTTTATAAAATAAATGATCCAATATTTGTCGCTAATCTACAATACTCAACAAAACTCCTATAATTAATGAATTTCATATCTTTCATAATTTATTTTACGTCCTTCAATACGAGGTCTTCTATTCACTATATAATCAGTCCATATTGTATTAGCTGACTTTTAATCCATTAGTATCCAATAAAATTAAATCACACTCTCTCTCTAATCCACTTAGTGAGTTTAAATGCAGGCCTGTTTGCTCATTGGTTTCACTATCAACAAGCACCCACCATCTATCATGAACAGGACAACTATTCTTATCATCTTCATAACAAAAAGACACAACTGATATTTCACCTGTTAAATCAGCAGAAACTTTATTCCAACCTTTTTTGATAATCCTCGATTTCTATTTCAGAACCTTTATTCGTTAAAATTGAAACTCTAAGATCATTATTAATATCAAAAAATGTTTTAATTATATTGAAATCCTTAGGGCTAAAAATAGGGATCTATGATTCTTAAAGAATCATATTTATATTTAGTAAACCAGTTCTTCAAATATTGAAATGCTTTACTCTTCTTCACCTACACGGATATGTGTCGCATTTATATCCGTACAATTATCTTGAATTAATCTATTTATTAATTCGAATCTTTCTTTTGTTCCTGCTGCCAAAGAAAGAACAACCTTCAAATTATAAAGAATTGCTTTTATGAATATCTCTTATCAAATCCTTATGAAAATTGGATAATCTATTTTTTTCATAAAGGTTCTCCATGAAATAATTTATTGCATGTTTAGTGTCTGATATGGAATTGTCGAAAATTATTTGCATTATAGAAAATGTCGATAATATATCTTTTGTAATACTCTTTCCTCTAATAAGATTTTCCATTTTCTCTTCAAAGAACATTTGCTGCTCCACATTTGTCAATGAAGCTACTTGTTTTATATCCTTTTGCGCAACCCCAATCTTCTTTTTTTTATCAATATGGCGTTTTAGTTTTTGTTTATATTTATACTGAATACGAGCAGGATCTTTATCAGTCTGCTCTAAAATATCTTTGGCTAACTCTTCGTCATACTCTTGTATTAAATCTATTATTTTTTTAGCATCCTGATAATTACCATTTTTTATCTCCCAATATCCATTCCCATGTTTTAAATGTAAAGTTTCTGACTAAAGATGGAGCACTTTCAATCGCTTCACTTACACTCATATCATATCTATTCATTTTATCATAAGCAGAATTTAATTCACCTGCTTTTTGAAAAACCTAAATTTAAGAACTCTTGTTTCTTGTCTGTTTTCTTTATATAATGAGATATATGGGTGTATAAAAAGGATTGATCAGCTAAATTATTAATATTTTCTATTTCTAATTTAACTTTATCCCAATCATTATTACTAGAGCGCATATTCTTGAACCCATTATTGTAGCCATACATGATAATTTATATCCATCATGTGTAAGTCCTCCTACAATTGGGAATTTTAGTTTTATAATATCCTCAAGTTTTTCAATAAAATAGAAATGTGTTCGCGACTTAGCTTATTACCTTTATTTTCTTTTAAACAGTTACAAATCGATACTGTGTAATTAAAAATAAGACTTTCATCTGTTGCGTGAGTAATTAAATCAAAAAAAGAATCTCATATTCAGTATATTGTAGTTCTGCAAAAATTTGATGGGTATTTGTATATTCCAAGTAAGCACATTTGTTAAAAATAAAAAAACATCCGACATTATCCAAACAATGATTTTTAAATTCATCATCAAATTGCTCCAACACTGAATAGAACATTGATTTAACAGATAGATAGATACAATGTTGGAGCAAGATTAAACAATATTCTCTTTTGATATGCTATAGAATATCCATTTATAGGTTTTGCAACATATTTAGTAGCTATATCAAAAAAAAATCATCATGTTCTTTAGCAATATAATACTCTAAAGCTATTTTAGACCAAAGTATCATAGATTCGCCTTCAGATCCTAAAAAGCTATCAATTCTTTAAATTGCTCTATATCATTGTTTTCGCACAAGTGAGAGCGAATTAAAATACCGAGAGAGTGTGTTAACAAATCTAAACTTACCGTATAGGTTTCTACACATGAAGCAGAGCAAAACAATTGTTTTTGCTTTAACTGCGAAGCTACTCGAATCATCTCATGCGCCTCTTCTTTCATTGACAATTTTGAAAATTGTCTAGCAACTTCAAATCCTGTTGTAACTTTTTAGCCATGGGACATCTATCTTGTTCCATGTATTATTAAGTTCTGTCTTTATACTACAAATAAAAACTATCTTTTCTGGGAAATTGCGTTTAACCCATACATATAAAATAGATAATATATAGCACAATGCAAATTCACTTTCAATTTCCTTAATCTTCCCATACATACTTTTTATATTACCAAGTAATGATGTTGTATCACATTTTGAGAAAACAATATCTCTAATAAGAGTTATTAACGGTTCTGTCCTGTCAGATAAATCATAATTAATATTTTTATATAAATTATCGAAATACCCAAAGTCTATATCTAAAATATCCGTACGATTCAAATATTCAGATATAGCTATTCGATACGCTCTACTTCTTCTTTCAGATGTGTTAATTAATGGAATTATATCACTGATAAAAAGATCTATAATCACAAACCAATTCTCGAATAGGACCTTCTACTATTTTTTTTAGATGATAGGCTGTTGTATTTAGTAATTCCTTTATTTCTTTTGTTATCTCTTTTTTTGAAGTTCAAAAGCAGGTTTTAAACAATCTTCAATATCTTTTTATTTCCAAGATTTTCATATTTTGCTAAAATTTTAGACTTACAATAAACGATAATTGACTTATCTTCAAAATTGCATATATCATCATAAAAAGGCTGCATTAAACGATATTGAGCATTTTCTTTATCATATTGAATTTGAGCCTCAATAATCATTAATTGCAAATCAACATAATCTACACTCGGATATTTTACAGAGTCATCAACAGCATCTAATATATCTAAAACATCTTTTAAAAATATCTCCTGATATCAATTTAAGCGGTTCGCAATATTTGCAAAGCAAAGAAGCTTTAGGAAGTGTTACATTTGAATCTTTTATCACAAGTTTTATCGCATAAAGAACAATTTTATCAATATCTTCTACTTCTTTATGGTCAGGTATCCAGAATTGAAGAAAATATAGCCTACTAGTCAGATTTGGAATTTCATCTAGTTTACTAATAATTTGATCTACTGAATTATCATGCAATACCGTTCTCATTGCAATAGCCATCTTTCTAACCCCTTCATCACTTATTTTAGTTGCGGCCAAATCCATTTTAGAAGAATCATCTTTGTCCTTTGAAATCTCATTATATGACAAAGAAATTGCTGTATAAAGACGATCATATTGAATTTTATCTTTTGTCAATTTAGCGACTCTATCAATAATTGAAAGGGCCATAACAAAATCAACAGGTAGCATAAGTTTGGCTATTTCTATAGCTTTTTGTGGCATGTGGTCAAAATCAATAGATTCTGCTAGTGATTTAATATTTGCAATCAATTCATCATATAAAGTTGCAGGTAGCCTATTCCCTTTTCTTGCAATTAATAATAAGCACTTCAGTCTTTCTTCTTTTAGATATACCTTTTGAGTTAAAGCATATGCAGCATCATCTTCTCCAACAGATAAGAGAGCTTTCTATTTCTGAATCATATAATTCATTTTTTTTTTTCTATTTCTCGAGAAGCACTTCTATTAACAGCAAATCTAAAATGAGCAGCTACAACTTCATTAAGATCTCGACATGCTTCAAAGCCATATTCACACTGTTCATTAAAAAGCTGCCTGTGATTTTCTATCTATTAAAAATTGTTGAACATTATCAGACGTTAAATAAGAAATCATAGATTTATTTTTTTCCAACTTGCTTGTATAATGATGGCATATATGAAAAAAAAAATCTGCAGAATTGGTACTATTCTCAAATGTTTCAAGTTGTATAAGTTCAATTTTACGTTTTAAATCTGCAAGATGCTTTCTTACATATTTTCTAAAACTATACTCCTTAAATAAAACATGACCATCCTTAACTTCTAATTTGTCTTTACATATATCAAGTAATTCCTGTAGTTTCTCGCTGTCTATTTTTAACATTTTCTGCAACATTGACAGAGATAGTTTCATCTCTGCAAAAGCTATTAATGCTAATAAAATATAGATATTTTCATTTTCCATACATTCATACTTTTCCCAATCTACAGCATATAAATCGGATGTATTATATGTATAAATATCTTCTATTTGCGAAATACTGATATTTGCTCGTAATTTGTCTACAATAATACCTAATTTTTCTGCATTTCCACCGCTAATAGAATAAAGTATTTCAACTTGTTCTTCATCAATGTCTGGTTTGATTAAATTAAAAAAATCTTTTACTTCTGCTTTATGAAATTTTAAAAGGCTATTTGTCTCTTTTTGCTTGTATTGAATCAGGTAATAACTCATTTATATCTATTGCTTTACCCGAAAAAAGGAATCTTGCATTATCAATATCCAGTAATAAAGTTAAAATAGATCTTATACTATCTTTAAGTGTAGAGGGTATTTTGTCAAAACCATCAAAAATGAAATATAAATAATTTTTAGATGATTTCAATCTTCTCTTAACTCGAACGATGTGAGGCGATAAATCAATCTCCTTATCCTCATTCATAAGCGAAAAATGTTTATCAAAATAAGCGAACTGCACATACAAACTATGTTCTATGATACGTGGTTCCATTGCTAATCTTGAAAAAAGCCATCAATGAAATATGATATGCAATATTGATTATGCATTTTAGCAAACTCTGCTAAAGCCGTAGTTAATCAACCCCCTCCGCACCAGGCAAACATAAGACTTTATATGTTTCAAATTGCTCTTCAAAAAGATCAAAAATATGATTTTCTAGATATTAATGTTGTAGGAATAGATGGGAATGTAACACTATGTCTACAAACATCTTCAATTTTTATTTCAGTTTTCTTGTTCATTTTTTTATAATTATAAATATCGTAATTTGTTTATCCCAAAAACTCAAGAATACTTTTTCCTAGACAGAACTGAGTATTGCATTCATTTTTAGTTTAACTGAATAATTTTATTTAAGCACTATATTTATATAGTTAGTTAACTATTATAGTTATAAATGTAATATTGAGTATAAAGTTAAGAAAAACTTATTATCTGAGCAAATGATTTCAATGAAATTGAAGCGACGTATAACATATTTGCAGGATGAAGTTACGAAAAGTGTGTAAATTATTGGAAATGAGCGTAGGTTAATTGCTCATGATAGTAATAGGTTACGATTTAGTTAGTTATCTACTGCATCATCCTTCTGCGCGTTGCGTAACCTTCAAAGAACTCTTCGTATGCAAAAGTAACAATAAAACGGGAGATTTTGAAATGAATCTCCCTAAATTTTTTCTTCCCATACAAGTTTTTCCGTAAAAGCGGTTTTATCCGTCGGCACACCATCGCCCAAAAGGATTTTGGACGAACGTATGCCGACTGCCGCATAAGCGGAGAAAAGGGCTTTGCCTCACGCCTAAACAACAGTTTAGACTGATGATGCAAGGCCCATTTCTTTTGTGCTTATGCCAATGAGGTGCTTTTACGGGTTCGCAGACGATTTCTTTTTTCGCTGTTCCTTTGTGCCGTAAGCGGAAAGCCGTGTCTGACCGCCCGATCCATAAATGGAACAAGCCGTCACACACGGCAGGCAAACCGGGAAGAATGATTTTATCCGTCCGACCGGACACGCTCGGCCAGACAGACAAAATCATACTTCCTTGCCGATGGTTTGCCCGGTTTCACGCTTCCGGCTGATGTTCCTTTTCCTTTTGGCGTTTTCCCTTTTTTACGGATTTCTCTTTTGAAGTTTTCCTGTCTAATCTGCCTCCACTTCCGTTTACCTCCATTTTCGCGCCTTTCAGGGAGCGCATCAGGCAGTCATTTCCGTTCTGGGCGCAAAAAGGTAATTCCGGATTGACGGGAATGCAAGGTCAAGCCTCCTGTTTTCGAAAAATCTCCAGCCCTGCGGGTAGTATTTTTCCCCGAAAAACCTTGCATCCCCTAACTCCCTACCCTTTTCACACCAAACGAAAACGACCGATGCGACAGAAAGACGCATAAAATGTCGGATAAACGAGAGGCAGATAAGATAGTTTGAAACTCAACTCACTCGCTCTTGAAGATCATTAAAAAATCAAACAGCGATGGTGCGCACCGCTTTCGGAATTATTCG